>MDTB01097159.1_pt1 | contig 10488 bp, 9 predicted proteins | sample 811161 | NCBI WGS metagenome assembly MDTB01 (sample SAMN05326650, study PRJNA326480) | marine metagenome | isolation source: seawater | place: Mediterranean Sea | collected 2009
AAATCTTTTTTAAGTTTTTCCGACAAAGAAAATGACTCAATAAATTTTTCAAAATTTTTATAATCCGATCTACTTCCTACGTATAAAATATAATTTTGAAATTTTTTTTTTTTTATTTTGTTCTATATCAAAATCTGAAGAAAAATATGTTACCTTAACTTTATCATCTGAAATTTTATAATAATTTAGTAAATCTCTTTTTACAGTAAATGATGGACATATTATTCTATCAGCCTCTAAAAAATTAATTCTTTTTAAATTATTTAACTCTGAGTGTTTGTCATATTTTTCATGTGTTAAATCCCAACAGTTAATTATTTTTTTTGTATTTTTGATTTCATTAAAATTACTATTGAAATAAGTAAAATGAGTAATATCAGGTTTGATTTTTTTAACATCTTTTTGAAAAAAATAATTGTTTACTCTTCCAACCATATTATTTAAAAAATAAGGATAATTAATTTTATATCCATTCACTTTCATATTTAAATTATGTAAATTAAGATTTTTATATATTTTACAGCTTATATTTATATCTTTTTCATTTGCTACAAACTCTTTTGTTAAATTTACAAAATAGCTTGAAATTCCACCATACTTTTGCAGATAAAATATATCATAAGTGAATAATAATTTCATTGAGAGATTCTATACTTTTTCAAAAGTCATTTTTTTTAAAATATCATTTTCTCTTTTGGCATCTCTTTCAATTAGTAATCCTGATTTTGATCTTAACTCGTTAAATGAATTTACATTAAAACAATCAATAGGTTTTAATTCTTTAAGCCCACTTTTTTGTAATAAATCTTTTCTCACAAAGAAAGCATTAGAACCATTTAAATTAGTGCCCACTAATGCATAACCTTTTTCAATTCCAAGTTTATATAAAGCGTTTAGGGATGCGCCAAAATAAATTGATGAATAATGTTTTTTTAATCTTTGAAAATTCTCCTCATAAGGTACGACAATAGATTGATCATACCCAAGTCTTGCATTATATTCAATAATAACTATCTCGGGATTTGTTATATTTAATTCTTTCCAGATCCAATAGTCCACACCATCAATATCTACGCTTAACAGACCTAATTTATCAATGTTATTCTTTTTTAAAAAGTTTTCTACTAGATTATTGATATTTGTTTTATTAACAAAAATATTTTTTATATTTAAATTGTATCGCCAATAAAAATTTTGTTGTCTTATATGATCAACATATTTTTTTTCAGCTTCATAGATTTCTCCAGACCAGTTCCTGGCCTCTAATAAAAATTTTGTATTGGATTCACTATAATCTTCAACACCAAACTCAATGAAATATTTTGATTTTATGCTAAGTTTTTTGACCAAGAAATCTATAATTCCATCTTCTCCAAATTGTGAAAAAATCTTAAGCTCATATTTATTTATATCTAATTCATCTGTTTTTCTTCCATCTAGTATCTTAATTCCATTTAAAATTTTTATTTCGTTAAACTGATTTAAGAAGAGATTTATTTTTAAAAACTTATTAATAATTCTGTTTATGAGTTTGGAGATCATTTGTTGTTTTTAATTTACTCTTTTTAAAATTATTATTATTATATTTGAATAATTTTTCTATCTTTTAATTCATAAATTTTATCACAAAATTTTAAGTTCATTACATTGTGCGATATAATTATGATTGTTCTTTTTCTGGTTAATTTTTTAATTACCTCTAAAAAGTTTGCCTCTGTTTTTTCATCTAGAGCACTTGTTGGTTCATCTAATATTAATAACTGATGCTCTTTATACAAAGCTCTTGCTATTCCAAGTCTTTGTCTTTGTCCTCCCGAAATAGACTCACCCATTTCACCAATTGCTGTATTTGACTTATTTTCTAAAGATTGAACAAAGTTTTTTAGTCCTGACAAAATAATTGATTTATTAATTTTTGTATAATTTAAATGACTTATTTTACTTTCTGAAAAAGTTATATTATTTCTTATACTATCGTCATTTAAAAAAATATTTTGTGGAACATAAGAGATATTTTTATACCAATTTTTTTTGTTATCTTTATTTAATAAGTGTTTATTATCTATTAGTAGTTTCCCAGATGTTGGTTCTAAAAGACCCATAATAATCTCAACTAAGGTTGTTTTTCCAGCACCTGACTCTCCAACAAATCCAATGATTTCACCTCTTTTTATTGAAAAATTTAAATCTTCAAAAATATTTTCATTCTGTTCTGGATATTTAAAAGATAAGTTTTTTAATTCTAATTTTTCATTAAATACTATTTTTTTTATTTTATTTATAGGTGGAACTTTTTCCTCAAAATCTTTCTTCATAAGAATTTCGTTATACAGAAGTTCAAGTGAAGTCTTATTCACAGAAAGATTTATTGTTGAAGTTACTAATTTATTTATGATTGGCATTGAACGTATCAATATAAAACCCAATATAGCCATATTACTAATAATCTGAGAATCTTTAAAACCAATAAGATTTAAATACCAGAGATATATTATTATAGATAATAACAACATATATTCTAAAATATGCCTTGGGCTCTGATTAAGAAAATTTATATTAAGATTTAAATATGAAATATTTTTTGAGATTTCCTGAAAAAAATTATTAATTTTATTTTCAGCTAAAAAAATCTTTATTTCCTTAAGACCTTTAAAAGATTCATAAATGATTTTTATAAATCTAAAATTTTCTTTTTGTCTTTTTAACGATAAATTATAAGCAAATTTTTTCATTATCTGTGATATTAAAATCGCAATTAAAATCAACGCAACCAAAATTCCTAATGAAGATAATGGCTGGTGAATAACGAGCGCTATTACAAGGCCTAACAACATTATACTTTCCAATATTATGCTAGAAAGATTAGTAGTGATACCTACTGCTATATGTCCAACATTTTCTTTTACATCCCTAACTATTTCAGATGAATTTTTTTTTTTATGAAATAACAAAGGTTTATTTAGATAATTAAAAAACAATCTATTTAGAAAGTTTCTATAAATAGAAAAAATAAAGAATTGATTTAGATAGTTAAGAAATAACAATAATAACAATCTAACTGTATATAAGATTACAAAAAAGATTATTATTCCATCTAACTCAAAATAAATTTGAAAATTATCTAATATAAAGTCTGTGTACTTATTATAATCTAGATTTTCATTAAGAATACTTGCTACTATTGGAAAAATCAGAAATATTGACAACATCTCTAACAAGGTAACCACTAATGTTAAAATAATAATTGAAAGAAAAAAATATTTTTGCTTTATATTGAGTAAGCTAATATAATTCACGATAGACTTCATAATCTATTACTTGTAAAAACTATTTATTATATTAACTACTTTATTAGCACTACTTAATTTTAAATTATAAAAATTTGGAATAGAAATTGCTGTCCTGTTATATGTTTCAGCATTAGGGTAGTTTTTATTTTTAATTGGAAATTTTTTTTTATAATAATCATGTTTATATATTGGCATATAATGTAAATTTACAAAAAACCCCTCATCCCGCAATTTTTTAAATATTTTATTTCTTAGTTTTTCTTTAACCATAACGATAAACAAATGGTATGAACAAAAATTATGTATATCTATCTTTTGTAGTTTAACTCTTTTGTTTAGCTTATTTTTGTAATAACTACTAATTTTATTCCTATACAATAAAAATTTATCTAATCTTCTTAATTGTGACAAACCAAGAGTTGCCTCTAAGTCGTTCATTCTATAATTAAAACCCAAAAGTATTTGTTTATAAAACAAATTTCCATCATTTTTTTTTCTATCAATCCCATGATTTCTAAGGAGATTAATGTCTCTGTATATCTTACTCGAGTTTGTTAAAACTGCACCACCTTCTGCTGAGGTAATAATTTTAACAGGATGAAAGCTAAAAATACATGCTTCAGAAAATTTACAATCCCCGATTTGATAATTTTTATACTTAGCACCTAGAGCATGTGAGGCGTCTTCTATAACCTTAAATCCATATTTTTTCTTTAAATTATATATTTTTTTCATATCACATGGATTACCTGCAAGATGAACTACTACAATTATTTTAGGTAATTTTTTTTTAATTTTTGCTAAATAAAGTTTTCTCTCTAAGTCTTTTATTGAAATATTTAAGGTATCAATTTCAATATCAACAAAATCAATCTTAGCACCACAATATATTCCACAATTTGCACTTGCCACAAATGATATTGCAGTGGTCCATAACAAATCGCCCTTTCTTAAACCAAGACTCAAACATGCTAAATGAAGAGCTGAGGTTGCACTATTAACACAACTTACGTACTTAGATTTAAATTTTTTCCCCAATTTTCTCTCAAATTTTTCGACTTCTGGACCAGTAGTTAAAAAATCGGATTTTATTACTTTTATTACATTTTTAATATCTTCATTAGATATATTATGTCTTGAGTAAGGAATCATCTTTTTTAATTTCATTTCTTATCTTTAATCTTAACTCATTAATATTATAGAATTTACACATATCACTTCTGTAAGCAAAGTTTTTACTTACTTTTTTAAATTTTATTATTTTATTTTTGTAATTTGTATTTGAAAATATTATGTAAAACTTATTCGAGTTGTAAGTATGTTTTGCATCATATGAGCTAATTAATTCCTCATTAATTTTTTCTCCTTGTCTTACTCCAACTATTTTGACTTTAGCTTTATTATTAATTGCTTTTGCTAAATCTAATATTTTATAAGCTCTAAGCTTTGGAACAAAAATTTCTCCTCCTATATTTATTCTCAAAGCTTCTATACAAAAATTTATACTCTCATCAAGAGTTATTGAAAAACGTGTCATATTTTTATTTGTTATTGGTATAATTTTTTTTTCTTTTAGAAATAATGGAATAACAGATCCTCTCGACATCATTACGTTTCCATATCTTAAAACACTAAATTTAATTTTTCTATTACCCTTAATGTTATTTGCTGCTAGAAATAATTTATCTGAACATAGTTTTGTAGCACCATAAAGATTTATTGGTGATGAGGCCTTATCCGTTGACAGAGCAATAACGTTGGAAACTTTTTTCTCAATACTTGTCTCAATTATATTTTGAGCACCTATTATATTAGTTTTAATAAATTCTATAGGATTGTATTCTGCTGTAGGAACTTGTTTTAAGGCAGCAGCATGTATTAAAATATCAACTCCTTCTAAAGCACTTTTTAGACGCTCTTTATCTCTTATATCACCTAAAAAAAATCTGATTTTTTTTAAATATTTAGGATCAATTTCACTTTGAAAAGTATATTGTTTGAATTCATCTCTGCTAAAAATAATAATTTTTTTATATTTTATTTTAGATAATAATATTTTCCTTACAAAATTTTTGCCAAAACTTCCTGTTCCACCTGTTATTAATATTGTTTTGTTATTTAGAAAATTCATTTTTTTAGATAATCTTAGATTTGTTTTCATTATTTATTGCAAACATCTTGAATTCTTTACTTTTTATAAAAGTCTCATAATCTTTTAAAATCTTTTTATGGAGATTTAAACTAAATTCTTTAAGCCAAATATTATAAATTTTATCTTCTGTTATAATATCCAAATATTTTTTGGGGTTTTTATTAAAATTTTTGAATATATTATATTCTGTTAGGTACCGCATTGCAAAATATTCAAAGATTTGATCTTTGATTTTTCTTTTATTTACTTTTAAATTGTGAACTTTATGTATAAGAGATAAATAATCTTTTTTAGTCTTTGCATAAAAATTAAAATCATATAAATCGTGAGGACCATGGTCAGATGCATTAATGACTGGAATTCCAAATAATGGATATTCGTGACCAACAGAACCATAAACAGTTAGCACTGCACCAATTCCTTCATAAATTAATTGATTGTGAGTAACATTTTTTGGTAACAAAGTTAAATTTGGATATTTTTTTGTGAAATACATCAATGTTTCTTTATTTCTCTCAAAAATAGCTGGATGACTTTTCAAATACCATTCATAATTTTTGAGTTTATTTGATTGAACTCCCAAAAAGTCTACCCATTCAAAAAAATCTTCGAATAAATAATTTCCATAAACATGAACCGCATCCTGAAAACAATGTGTAGCAATTAAAATTTTAAATTTAGAGTTTTGATTTAAAATTCTTTTATTCTTATTAAAATAGCCAAATATATTTTGTGAAACTTTTCTATCGTTTAATTGTTTGATATCTTTTTTTCCTTTAAATCTTTTTAATATTTGTTTTTTTGAGTTTATAATCATTTTTTTTTTTGTTCTTTGATTTAATTTTATAAATTTTTTTTTAGAAAATTTAAAATTTGACATTTTCAAAAAGTATTCTTTCGATAAATAATAAGTAGCAGTTGCGGAAACATTATAAACTGGAATATCGAAATAATTGGCTATTCTCCCTGGAATACCAACAACATAAACTGAATGACTTAGTATTAAGGCTTTTACTTTGTTTTTAGTAATATAGTCGTACCAGAAATAAAATAATTTAAATGATTCCTTTAAATGATCATTTAAAAACTTACTTTCTAAATCAATGGTACTTTTTTTATATTTTACTAAATATTCATCATATATCAGATCACCAATATGAATTTTATTTAATTTAATTTTTAATATATCTTTCTTTTTTTTAATCTCTTTAATTTCTTTATCTAAAATTTTTTTGTTGTAGATAGGATTAATAAGCTTTGTACTTCCATAGGATTTTTGTATTGCAAAAGGAGATATTGGAAATAATAAATTATAGATATAATTTTTAAAATTTGCTCGTCTTGGAAAAATTGAAACTATTTTTGCATTTTTTAATTTAGATAATACATTTGAAAAATAAGAGTAACTTATTTGGCTTGGTGGATGATCAAATATTTCGATTAAAATTATATTTTCTTTACTCGTATTATGATTTGAAAAAAGATTTTTATTTTTTTTTTTAAAATTTAAATTGCTTAAAAATTTTCTTATCACCAAATTTTCCAGCCTCCATCGACGGGAATATTAGCTCCAGTTACAAAACTTGAATAATTTGAACTTAGAAAAAGAACAGCTGTAATTAAATCTTTTGGTTTACCGATAGAATTTAAAGGATTTTTTGCTTTTAAATTTTTAATAAATTTTTTATTTTTTTAATTACAACTGGATTTGGAAACGGTCCTGGACTTATAGTGTTCACTCTAATTTTAAACTTAGCCAAATTTATTGCTGCATATTTTGAATATTGTTCCAATCCTGCTTTGGCGGCTCCATAATAAGGTGGATTATCTAAATTGCTTTTTCCATATATTCTAGGGTCAGGTGCTATTGAACCATACATAGATGAAATATTGATTATAGAAGATGTATTGTTTTTTTTAGCAGAGAGTATTAAGTTTTTTTTTGCACAATTGACTAAATTTGCAGATGCTAATACTGAAATATTATATGCCTCATTGTAACTTTTTAAATCTGCAACTTCAAATTTAGATGGTCTACCATAATGCGCATTATTTATTAATATCCCAAAAGGAATTTTCTTTAATAAAAAAAATTTTTTAATTTTATTAAAATCTAATATATCAATTATTACTGGTTCACTCTTTAGACTTCTCTTATTTAATTTTCTATGTAATAAATCTATTTTTTTACTATTCCTTCCATTTAGGTAAACTTTAGCTCCATGTTCTGCTAAAGCCTCAGAGATAGTTTGGCCAAGATGACCGCTTGCACCGGTAACAAATGCATTTACTCCCTTAAAATTAAAATAATTTGAGCGCTTAGTCATTAACATGTAACTTTAAAATAATTTTATATATTATACAGAGTAAAGAACAATTAAATATTATCAAATAATGTCCAAAATTTATGTATGCTTACAAGTCAGAACTTCCTCAAAGAGAATGCCTTACAAATGTCTTTTGCCAATAAAAAAACAAGAAAGTATAAAAATTTTAATTAATAGAATTAAATCAAAAAATTACTCCCTGAATATTCTTACAAGTTATGATCAATCAGATGATTTTCTGGTTGAGAAAATAAAAAGATTAAATTGTAGAATAATTAGAGGAGATTTAAATAATGTTTATAAAAGATTTTCAAATTTTTCAAAAAAATTCAAAGACGAAGATATAATAGTAAGGGTGACGGGAGATAATATTTTTATAAACCACATTTTAATTAATGAAGTAATAAATTTTTTTAAAAAAAATAATTACAACTATGCGGGTATAGATAGAAAAAAAAGTAAATTACCATATGGTATATCTGTAGAAGTCTTTAATTTAAAAACATTTAGAAAATGGAAAGCGATTTCAAATTATGAAAAAGAACATGTTACACCAAGAATATTAAAATACGAAAAAAATATTGGATTTTTTCATAAAAAAAATTCGAAAAATTTTTATAATTTAAGTTGCACAATGGACACTATATTTGATTATCATAAAATTAATTTGTGTTTTGAAAAATCTAAAAATCTTAAAAAAAATTATATTGATCTTTGTGATATTCTTAAAAATATAAAAAAAGATCAGATAGATAAAAAAAAAGAGAAATATTCAAAAATAGTAATTGGGTCAGCACAATTTGATGGAAAATATGGAGTGGCCAATAAATCTACATTTGAGAAAGAAGAGATAAAAAATTTAATCAATGAGGCATTTGCAATTGGTATAAACAAATTAGATACTGCTACAACCTACAAAAATGTCCATTCTTTATTATTAAAAATTCCAATAATTTCTAAATTTGAAATAACATCAAAAAATAAAATCATTCCAAAAAAAATTAATGAATTTGAAAGTAGTTTTTTAAAAGTCAATAATTCATTTGGGAAAAAGAATTTGAAATATTTTTTAATACACAGCTCAAATGAATTTATTAAGAATAAAGATAAAATCTTTGAAATAACAAAAAAAAATAAACAACTTTTAAATAAAATAGGTATTTCTCTTTATGAACCAAATGAAATTGAGAAAGAAAATTTAGATTATTTTAGAAATATACAAATCCCTTTTAATATTCTTGATAGAAGATGGAAAAGTTATCTTAATAAGAAAAATGTTTATATCAGAAGTATATATCTACAGGGGATCTTTTTTTGTAAAGAAAAAGATATTCCACAAAATATTAAACATGACGTTATTAATTTAAAGAAAAAATTATTATATTTAGTTAAAAAATTAGAAAGAATCAATTTGCAAGATTTGTTTGTAAATTATGTGAGGTTTTATAAATTTGAAGGAAATATTTTTGGTTTTGATAATATTCAACAACTTAGAGAATTAATATTTTACTACAATAGACCTGTTTTAAATTTAAAAGAAATTAAATTAGTAAATAAAGAATTGAATTTATCTAAAAAGGTTATTGACCCAAGAAAATGGAATTAATTTAAAAAATTGTATTTATTTTTTGAAGAATTGTAATTCTATTTTTTTTTTCATAAAAATATTTTTTCAAATTAAGAGAGATCTCTTGATATTTTTTTTTATCGTTTAAAAGTAAATTTATTTTTTTTGATATTTCAGACTTTTTCTTTGCCCATATTGTTAGATTTAACGACTCTAACATTTTTAAATCCTTTAAATGTTTTGAAGTTTTATACGGATCATGGACTATTACTGGGATACCTTTAAATGCAAGTTCAAAAAATGTTGTTCCAAATATACAAAAAGCAAGTTTAGCTTTAATTTTTTTAGAATATAAATTTTTTTTATTATTAACTATTTGCCAATTATTTTTCTTATTCTCTTTTATTTTCGGTTTTTTTGAATATTCACCTTTGATCCATATTTTTTTATATTTTCCATTTAGTCTATCTAGCTTTTTAGGAAGATAATCGCCAATTTTTCTTAAATCACTGCCTCCTGTAAAAAATATTATTGAATTTTTTTCACCAAATATTTGTTTGTCTAATTTTCCATTCGGTATTATAGAATATTTTCCAGAGAAAATTTTTGTTATTTTTAAATTCTTTTTTTTAACTATACCTGGATACCACGCCATATCAAAAAATTTTAAAACTTTAGTTGGAGGATCTATTCCAATTTTTTTATTTTTTAATTTAGAGAAAAAATCTAAAAATTTTTTTTTCTCAAAATTTTTTATATCTATAATTAATAAACATTTTTTTTTGTTTTTCTTATTAGTAAGATTATTAAATTTATTCATATCCAAATTTTCATCTTTGAAAGTAAAGTGTTTCACATTGTATTTATTTGCTAAAATTTTTTTTATTTTTTCACCTCTATAAAAATGTCCCATTCCTATTGTTTTTCCGTAGTTGGTAATTATGATTATTTTTTTATTTTTCATAAAATTTATATGATCGTAGTTTTATCATGTAATAACAAATTAATTTAAGCTATAAAAATGAAATTATTATTTAAAATTTATAAATAGTCTTTACAGATGTAAAATTTTGATAATTTTATAGAGGTGAAAAAATAAAAAAAATTTTAGCAAATAAATACAATGTGAAACACTTTACTTTCAAAGATGAA
>MDTB01136551.1_pt1 | contig 10488 bp, 10 predicted proteins | sample 811161 | NCBI WGS metagenome assembly MDTB01 (sample SAMN05326650, study PRJNA326480) | marine metagenome | isolation source: seawater | place: Mediterranean Sea | collected 2009
TGTAAAAATGGAATTAAAGAACCAGATTATATTCATCCTATCTTAAAAGAAATATTAACACCAACATATGGAATTATTATTTATCAAGAACAAGTAATGCAAATTGCCCAGATACTAGCAGGCTTCACAGCAGGTGAAGCAGATATTTTAAGAAGAGCTATGGGTAAAAAAAAAAAAGCAGAACTAGATAGACAAAAAGAAAGATTTATTAACGGAGCTATAAAAAACGGTGTTGCAAAAGATGTAGCTAATTTTGTTTTTACAAAAATAGAACCATTTGCCCAGTATGGTTTTAATAAAAGTCACGCAGCCGCATACGCTTTAATTGCTTATCAAACAGCTTATTTAAAAACCTATTATAAAGAAGATTTCATAGCAGCTACAATGTCAACAGAACTCACTAATACCTCTAAGTTAAGGGAATTTGTTGAGGAACTTAAAAAATTAAATATTGAAATAATTAGACCCTCAATAAATAAATGTTTTTCCGATTTTAAAGCAATTAATGGAAAACTTTTTTATGGTCTTGGAGCAATTAAAAATGTTGGATTTGAAGCTATATCTAATATTGTTAATGAAAGAGAAAATCATGGACAGTTTAAATCTTTTCTTGACTTTATAAATCGAGTAAACGCAAAGGATGTTAACAAACTTCAATTAGAAGGTTTAGTAAAAGCGGGAGTTTTTGATGAATTTGATAAAGATAGAAATAAAATTTTGAATTCAATACCAAAGATAATTCAAAAAATTAAAAATATAAACGAAGATAAAGAAAATCAGCAATCAAATCTTTTTGATGAACAGGATAAAAATAAAGAAGAATTCGATTTCGAATCTTCTACACCATGGTCGGTAAAAGAACTTTTATTTGAGGAATTTAAATCTATTGGTTTTTATTTAACTAACCACCCGCTTAATGAATTTGAAGAAATATTTAAACAATTGAAAATAAAATCCTACAATCAATTTTTCGAGGATGATTTAAATGAAGCTCAAATACCAGGGACAATTATGTCTATTCAAGAGAAGAAAAGTGCAAAAGGTACTCCGTACGCTATTGTTAAGTTTAGTGATAATAAAGTTGAATTCGAATTATTTTTATTTGCTGAAATTCTAGTCGCTAATCGAGACAAATTAAAAGAGTCAGAATCTTTTATTTTAACTTTACAAAAAGATAAAATTACTGGGGATGAAACAAAAAAAAGAATAAATGTTAAAAAAATTCTTAACCTTGAAGATGCTATAAATAAACCATTTTCAAGAGTAACAATAGAGTTAAAAGAGGATTTTAATTTAAATGAATTTAGACAATTATTGTTTAATAGAGGTGAAACTGAGATAAATTTAGTAGTAAAAGATAAAAATAAAAAAGCTATTTATTCTCTCCAAGAAAACAGAGAATTCGATTTAAATCATTTGAAATCCCTAAAAGCCATGAAATATGTTGAAAAAATAATAGTTTAGACTGTTGATTTTTTGAATTGATTGTATATATCTGGGTCTAATTTCGCACACAGTTATAAGGGAACAACCCTACCGGTCCATATATTTGGAATTACTGTGGTGGATTAACCGGAAAAAACATGAACGTACCAAAAGTAGATATAAAACAATTATTAGAGGCTGGCGTACATCTTGGCCATAAAACATTAAGATGGAATCCAAAAATGAAAAAATATATTTTTGGTGAAAAAAATTCAATTCATATTATTGACCTAACTCAAACTGTTGATTTCATTAAAAATGCGCTAGTACAAGTTCATAAAGTTATTGCTGATGGAGGAAAAATATTAGTCGTCTCAACAAAAAAACAGGCATCAGAACAAGTAAGTGAATTAGCAAAAGAAACTGGTCAATATTACGTTAATTATAGATGGCTTGGAGGAATGCTTACTAACTGGAATACCATACAAAATTCAATAAAAAGACTTAAAAAATTAGAAGATCAACTATCTGAAGAAAACTTAGGATTTACTAAAAAAGAAATTCTTAAATTTAGTAAAGAAAAAGAAAAACTTCAAAGATCTCTAGGAGGTATTTCTCAAATGAAAAAAACACCTGATTTAATTTTTATAATAGATACTAATATTGAATCTCTCGCAGTTGCAGAAGCAAAAAAATTAAATATACCAATTATAGCAATATTAGATACAAATTCAGATCCCACAGGAATTAATTTTCCTATACCAGGTAACGATGATGCTAGAAGGTCAATAAATTTGTATTGTGAACTTCTTAAAAACACGATTAAAGACGCAGAAAAATTTATTAAAGGTACTGAAGAAAAAGAAGAAGATAAAACAAAAAAAGCTAGAGAGAAATAATCTTAAGCCATTATCTAATGCCAGAAAAAGATTTACTTAATAAAATAAAAAAATTAAGAGAAATGACTGGTGTCGGATTTAAAGACTGCAAGGTTGCTGTCGACGAAAGCAAAGGTGATTTAGAAAAGTCGATTGAGTTTTTAAGAAAAAAAGGTATCGCTAAAGCATCAAAAAAAATGAGCAGAACAGCTTCTGAAGGGCTTGCATTAGTTAAAGAAAATGATGGACAAGTTTCATTAATAGAAATTAATACCGAAACAGACTTTGTTGCTAAAAATAAAGATTTTATAAATTTTTGCAAAGAACTATCAGAAATAAATTTCACAACTAAAAGTAATTTAAATAAAATTAATGAAACTAAAATGAGGAACGATATATCTGTGAAAGACAATCTTGTAAATCTAATTGCAAAAATAGGAGAAAAAATAACTATAAGAAGAGCTAATTTTTTTGATGATTTAAACGGAAAAAATTTTTTTTATGTTCATTCAGCCTTAGAACAAGGAATTGGAAAAATTATATCTGTAGTCAAACTGGATGGTATTACAAAAGAAAAAAATAATGATATCGGAGTAAAGATAGCTATGCATATTGCTGCTTCAAACCCATTAGCGATAGATCAAGAAAATATTGATAATAGAATTGTTGATAAAGAATTAGAAATTATTAAAGCAGAGGTTATAAACTCAGGTAAACCACCTAATATGATAGAAAAAATTTCAAAAGGTAAAATATTAAAATTTTTAAATGATAATTCCTTACTAACTCAAATGTGGATTATGGACCCACAAAAGAAAGTAACAGATATATTAAAAGAAAATTCAGCAGGTAAACCTCTTAAAATTTTAGACTTCGTCAGATATAAAGTAGGAGAAGGAGTTTAAATAGTGAGCAATGAGTTTAATGAAAAAAATTATTCATCAAAAATGGATAAAAGTATTCAATCTTTTAAAAAAGATATTTCAACATTAAGAACAGGTCGAGCTAACACTAACATGTTAGATACAATTAAGATTGATGTCTATGGACAATTAATGCCTGTTGATCAACTCGCAACAATTAGTGTTCCTGAAGCTAGATTAATCTCAATACAAGTTTGGGACAAAAATAATATATCACTGGTAGAGAGTGCTATTCAAAAGTCTGAACTTGGTATTAACCCTCAAATAGATGGGCAAATAATTAGATTAAGAATACCTGATCTAACAGAGGACAGAAGAAAAGATTTAATTAAGGTTCTAAAAAACATGGGGGAAAAAGGAAAAATAGCTATTAGAAACGTAAGAAGAGAGGCGAATGAAGATCTTAAAAAGAAATTAAAAGATAAAATTATTTCTGAGGACGATAATAAAAACTTTGAAAAGAATATACAAAAAATAACTGATCAAAGCATAGAAAACATAGAAAAAATTTTGACCAATAAAGAAAAAGAGATAAGCCAGATATGAACAAACTCAACCATGTTGCCTTTATCATGGATGGTAACGGGAGATGGGGAGAGAAAAAAAAAAAGAGGTAGAAATTTTGGTCATGTAAATGGATTAGAAACAGTAAAAAAAGTTGTACAACATTCAGTAAAATTAGAGATTCCAATTTTAACATTTTACGTATTTTCTTCAGAAAATTGGAAACGTCCCAAGCAAGAGATTAATTTTTTGTTTAAGCTAATTAAAAAATACTTCTTAATAGAAATAAAAAAAATCATCAAACAGGGCATTAAAATTAATATTTTAGGAGATATTGACAAACTTCCTAATGAAATAAAAAATATCCTAAAAAAAACTACAAAATTGACTAAAAAAAATAAAAAAATATTAGTGAATCTAGCAATAAACTACGGCTCACAAAACGAAATTTTAAATTCAATAAAAAAAATTAGTGGAAAACCAAGCAAAAAAAAAATTAAAAAAGGACTTTATACAAAAAATATTCCTGATCCAGATATTTTAATTCGAACAGGAGGTCACCAGAGATTAAGTAATTTTATGCTTTGGCAACTTGCCTATTCTGAATTATTTTTTCTAAAAAAATTATGGCCAGATTTTAAATCTACTGATCTTATCAATATTATAAATAAATACAAAAAAAGCAAAAGAAACTTTGGGGGAATATGATGAATAAGTATTTAAAACAAAGAATTTATACTTCAATATTATTGTTAATTCTATTATTTTTAATTTCGAAGTTAAATTCACTTTTGATTTTTTGTTTATTGATATTAGGGGTATTGTCTCAATTAGAATTTTTAAATTTGACAAAAAAATTATTTAAAAATAAAATTTTTTTTATATTGTCTAACTTGTTTTTCTTATTTTATATTTTTACCTTCTGTTATCTATTTTTATTTTTTTCTAGTATTTTTCAATTAAAGTTAATTTTATTTTCACTTTTATTTTGTTGTATAGCTTCAGACGTTGGAGGATTCGTTTTTGGAAAAATATTCAAAGGACCAAAATTAACAAAAATAAGCCCCAACAAAACTTACAGTGGTTCTTTGGGATCTATTTTTCTTTCAATATTGGTCTTTTCAATTTCAATATATTATTTCTTTAACGAAGTAAGTATATCTATGATAATTATTTCCATAATTACATCAATAGGATGTCAAATTGGTGATTTATTTTTTTCTTATTTAAAAAGAAAAGTAAAAATGAAGGATACGGGTAATGTTCTACCAGGACATGGAGGAGTACTAGATAGACTTGATGGAATATTTTTAGGTATACCATTGGGATTTGCTTGCTTAACTTTAATTCATTAAATGAAAAAATTTATTTCAATATTAGGTTCAACCGGTTCTATAGGACAATCAACATTAAGATTAATTGACAAGAAAAAAAATATTTTTTCAATAAAACTATTATGTGCCAATAAAAACTATAATTTAATTAATAAACAAATTAAAAAATACAATCCCAAATATTTTATAATTACAGACAAGAAAACTTTTGAAAAAATATATAAGAAATTTAAAAAAAGAAAAATTATTATTTTAAACAATTTTGATTCTATAAAAATTAAAAAAGAAAATCATATAACGGTATCTGCTATAACTGGAATATCAGGACTTGAACCAACATTAAAAATGATAGAATTAAGTGATAAAGTGCTTTTAGCTAATAAAGAGTCTGTAATTTGTGGGTGGAATTTAATTAAAAAAACTCTATTAAAATATAAGACAAAAATAATCCCAATTGACTCAGAACATTTTTCTACAATGAAATTACTTGAAAACCATAAATATAACGAGATTGAAAAGATTTACATAACTGCATCGGGCGGTCCTTTCTTAAACTTAAAAAAGAAAAAATTTAAAAATATTGACCCTAAAGATGCAATTAAACATCCTAAATGGAAAATGGGAAAAAAAATATCAATAGACTCAGCAACATTAATGAATAAAATTTTAGAATTAATTGAAGCTCAAAAGCTTTTTGGATTACCCTTAAACAAATTTGATATTATTATACACCCAGAGTCACTTGTGCATTCAATTGTTCTATTTAAAAATGGATTGACTAAACTTTTATATCATGAAACTTCAATGACAATTCCTATTGGCAATGCTTTATTTGAAAAAAATTTTAGGTTTGATAAATTCATTGATCCTAAAAAAAGGGAAATAAAAAATTTAACTTTTAAAAAAGTAAATAAATCAATTTTTCCTACAATTAAACTAAAAGATAGATTGCAAGAATTCTCTTCAACTCCAATCATCATTAATTCTGCAAATGAAGCATCTGTAGATCTATTTTTAAAAAAAAAAATACCTTTTTTAATGATTTATAAGATCATAATGTCTATTCTAAACGATAGAAATTATAAAAAATATGCTATAAATACACCGAATAATATTCACCAGATTAAAAAAATAGATAGTTGGGTAAGAAATTTGATATTAAAAAAATATACAAGTCCAAACGTATAAATATGAAAAAAAACTTATTAATATTCATAATTTTGATATTTTTTAATAAATCTTTATTATTTGCTGAGGTTTTTAATAAAATAGATATATCTGGAAACAAAAGAGTTTCAAAAGAAACCATCCAAGTTTATGGTAAACTGCAATTAAATAAAAATTATTCTAACCAAGATATTGATCAAATTTTAAAAAATCTTTATGAAACTGGTTTTTTTGAAGAAGTTACAATATCTTCTCAAAACTCAACATTAAAAATTGTTGTAAAAGAGTATCCCACAATTAATCAAATGATAATACTGGGTGTTAAAAGTACAAAACAAACAGATCAAATCAAAAAATTAATGTTATCTAAAGAGAACGGTTCATTTATAGAGTCTAATTTAGAAAAAGATTTAGATACTATGAAAAAATTGTTTTCATCTATTGGATATAATTTTGCAAAAATTGATACTAAAATTAAAAAAATTGATGAACTCAATTTAGACTTAATATTCGAAATTGACCAGGGAGAGATTTCTAAAATTTCATCAATTAATTTTATTGGAGATAAAAAAATAAGGTCGAACAGACTTAAATCTGTTGTAGCAAGTGAAGAAGATAAGTTTTGGAAAGTAATTTCTAAAAATACAAAATTTAGTGAAAATTTAGTAAATCTTGATATAAGATTATTAAACAATTACTATAAATCTATTGGTTACAGAGATGTAAAAGTTACCTCAAATTCAGCCACGTTCAAAGAAAAAGGAGATGTTGATTTAGTTTACTCAATTGATGCAGGTAAAAGATACATAATTAATAAAATTTCAACTAATTTAGACAAAGTTTTTGATGCAAATTTATTTTTTCCTTTAGAAAAAATCTATAAAAAAAATATTGGTGAATATTATTCACCCTTTAAAATTAAAAAAATGTTGGAAAGTTTAGATGAATTAATTCAAAAAAATAATTTACAATTTGTTAATCACAATGTTCAAGAAGTTATAGAAAACGATGGAATTAGTATTATATTTAATATATTTGAGGATGAAAAACTATTAGTCGAACGTATAGATATTTTAGGAAACAATATAACTAATGAAGATGTAATAAGAGGTGAACTAATTCTAGACGAGGGAGACCCTTATAGTGAACTTTCAGTAGAGAAATCAATCGCGAAATTAAGATCACGAAATATTTTCAAAAAAGTAAGTTACGAAGTCCTGCCAGGAACAAAACAAAATTTAAAAAAAATTAATATATCTGTTGAGGAAAAGGCAACCGGGGAAATAAGTGCTGGAGCTGGAGTAGGTTCGAATGGAGGAACAGTAGCATTTAACATTAAAGAAAATAATTGGCTTGGTGAGGGTAAAATTGTACAGTTTAATATTGAATTGGATGAAGAGCAACTTAAAGGCACAATAGCTTATAAAAATCCTAATTATGATTTTTTGGGAAATTCCTTACAGTATTCTATTTCAAGTGAGTCTAACGATAAACCCGACCAGGGATATGAGAACTCTATTCTTTCAGCTGGTATATCAACTTCTTTTGAACAGTATAAAGATTTGAGAGCTACTTTAGGTGTCTCAGCAAGCTATGATGATCTAAGAACAGATAGCACTGCATCTGATTCTTTGAAAAAACAAAGTGGATCTTTTACCGAAGTAATAGGTACTTACGGATTTTCTTACGATACAAGAAATAGAGCTTTTATGCCAACAGATGGATCAATAGTTGGTTTTGAACAGGCACTCCCTTTAATCGTTGAAGAGCCATATTTTTCAAACACATTACTTGCAAGTAAATATAAATCTTTTTCGGAAGATATTATTTTTGCAAATAAGTTTCTCTTCTCGAATGTCAATTCATTAGGCTCGGATGATGTTCGATTAAGTAAAAGAAAAAGTCTCTCTTCTAAGAAATTAAGAGGATTTGAAAAAAATAAGATCGGTCCAGTTGATAATGGCGACTACATTGGGGGAAATTATGCGACTGCTATTAATTTTGAAGCAAATTTACCAAATCTCTTACCAGAAAAAACCAACACTGATATAAGTTTATTTTTAGATTTTGGTAATGTATGGGGAGTTGATTACGACAGTTCAATTGATGATAGTAATGTCATTAGGTCATCAACTGGATTAGCTGCAAGTTGGCTGTCTCCAATTGGCCCAATGACATTTACGTTGTCACAAAATTTAAAAAAAGCAACCACAGACAAGACAGAGTCATTTAATTTTAACCTAGGAACAACTTTCTAATCATGAGAAATTTGAAGAAATTTTTTTTAGCAACTATATTGCTTTTAAGTATAAATACATTATCAGTTTACTCAGCAGATACACCTTATTTTATAGATTTTAAGTTTATTTTAAATGAAAGTAATGCTGGAAAAAAAGCACAAACTTTTTTAAAAGAGAAATTAGAGAAGGGTTTTGCCAGTATTAAAAAGACAGAATTGGAAATTTCTTCCGAAGAGAAAAAAATTATTCAACAAAAAAAGTTAATATCTTCTGAAGAATATAAAAAGAAAGTTACAGAATTAAGAAAAAAAGTTTCAGAATTACAAAAAAAACGTTCAATTCTTTTAGAGTCGGTAGCAAAACAAAGAACTTTTGCGAGAAATGAATTGCTCAAAAATTTAAATCCTATAATAAAAGAGTATATGAACCAAAAAAAGATAAGAATGGTTCTAGATAAAAAAAGTCTTTTATTAGCTGATGAAAATTTAGATATAACAAAAGATATAATGAAAGTCTTGAATAAAAATTTGAAATCAATAAAACTTAATTAAATCAAGATGAGTTTGAATTTTTTTTTTAAAAAAAAAAACTTAAAATTAAATAAAATATTTCCAAAAATAAATAAGAAAACAAATTTTCTTATAAGAGATATTAAACCTCTACATTTAGCACAAAAAAACGAAATTACTTTTTTTGACTCAATAAAATATAAATCTCAAGCAACAACTACAAAAGCTGGAGCCTGTATTACAACAAAAAAATTATCGGAACACTTACCGAAAAAAGTTGAAAAAGTTATTGTTGAGAATGTTTTATTCGAGCTTGCAATTCTATTGAAAAAAATTTATCCAAAATCTGATATAGATTATCCTGATTTTTCATTAAAAAAACCAAATAAGAATAAATATAAAACTGTAAAATTTGGAAATAATGTTTTAATAGGTAAAAATGTGAAGATAGGAAATAATACTCTAATAGGATCTAATACTATAATTGAGCATGATGTTCGTATTGGTAGTGACAATATAATTGGATCAAATGTTATTATTAAAAATTCAATAATTGGTAACAGAGTTGTGATACAAGATAATTGTCAAATTGGTCAAAAGGGATTTGGTTTTATTCCAATGAAAAATAAAAATATTAAGTTTCCTCATATTGGTAAAGTTGTTTTAGACGATGAAGTAGAAATAGCATCAGGTTGTACTCTTGATCGAGGTTCAGTTGATGATACTTATATTGGAAAAAATACATACTTAGATAATCAAGTTCATGTGGCACACAATGTAAAAATTGGATCTAATTGTATGATAGCAGGTCAAGTTGGATTTGCGGGTAGTGCTACAATTGGTGATAATGTTTCAATAGGAGGTCAGGCAGGAGTTTCTGGACATTTAAAAGTTGGAAATAATGTAAAGATAGGAGGAGGAAGCGGTGTTATAAAAGATGTTCCAGACAATCAAATTATAATGGGATATCCCGCTGTTAATTTAAAAAGTTTCTTAAAAAAAAATGATGAGTAAAAATGAAATAGATAAAAAAACAATTGAAAAATTGCTACCTCATAGGCATCCTATGCTTTTAATTGATAGATTAATCAATATCGTACCTTTAAAGTCTGCTACCGCAATTATGTATGTAAAAAAAAATGGTTTTTATGTTCAAGGTCATTTTCCCGGTCAGCCAGTTATGCCTGGTGTATTAATCGTTGAAGCCTTTGGACAAGCTGCAGCAGCTTTAACTGCTCATGGTATTGATCCAAAAGAGTATGCGAATAAATTAGTTTATTTAATGGGAGTTGATAAAGCTAGATTTAGAAACCCCGTTCTTCCAGATTGTGAACTACATCTAGAAATAGAAGCTATAAGATCTCACGGAAGAGTCTGGAAATATAAAGGAACCGCTAAAGTAGATGGAAAAAGAATGGCTGACGCTGAATGGTCAGCAACAATAGTTGATAGAAAACAATGATACATAGCTCAAGTGTAATTGATAAAAATGCAAAAGTCTCAACTAA
>MDTB01039138.1_pt1 | contig 10487 bp, 8 predicted proteins | sample 811161 | NCBI WGS metagenome assembly MDTB01 (sample SAMN05326650, study PRJNA326480) | marine metagenome | isolation source: seawater | place: Mediterranean Sea | collected 2009
AAATCTAATGTTTTCACCTTACTAAATCATTCTCTAAGACGATTCATTGCTCAATTTAAATTTCAATTAACTGTTTTTTCTTCAATTTTTATCGGCAATGTACCATTTGAAGCATTTACTGGACCAATAGGCATAGGAAGTATAATTTTACAATCCATTAACTCAAGCTTTTTAGTATTTCTGTATACCTTTTGTATTATCAACATCTCAATTGGAATCATTAATCTTCTTCCTTTACCTGGTTTAGATGGCGGGCAAATGATCATCGCAGTAATAAATAAATTAATTGGGTACAAAATTACTTTGAGATGGGTAAGACTATTAGAAAGAATGACTTTAATCGTATTTTTCATTTTACTTGTTAAAATAACGTTATTGGATATTGAGAAATACTTACTTTATATTAGTGAAACTACATTATGAATAACATCTGTATTAGACATGCATTAAGAACTGGTATTGCTGGTTCAATAGGATGTAGTATTTATTTGTTTATTTATCAATCGCACTGTATTTGGATCGTAATAAGTGCGTTACTATTGTGTCAAACGCACACTACGGGTAACTTTATTAATCTTTTCAAACATGCAATAGATCGAATAATTGCTACAGGTATTGGTGTGTTTTTAGGCATGCTTGGTTACACATTGATTTTTTTGAATGTCAATGATAGTAACAAAGAAATTATTCCTCTGATTTGTTTATTTATATTCATCATATCAGACAGCATTTTACAACTTACTGAGGGTCTAAACATCATCACTATAACTGCAGCAATTATAATGCTTGTGAGTATCCAAGAGGATTCTGCAATACCAATGGCGCTAGCACGATCTATGGATATAATTACTGGCTCCGCAATTGGTATTATTGTCTCTTTGATTATTCCTGCAAAGAAAGTTGGATAATTACTTATCCAACTGCTTTTTCATCAGATCACCAAGAGTCGCAGAAGAATCACTTCCTTGATTAGACTTAGTATACTTTGTTGCTTTATGTTTAATCTCAGATAAAGACATCGCCAATGCATTTAGTTTTCTATCGTAACTCATAAAATACACTTCAAGGTGATCACCAATATTTGCGGAAAAATCTGAAGCCAGTTTCTTTACAATCACTGGTAACCCATGAGTGGTTTCTCCAGTTAATTTTCCATCGTCAATCGTAGATATAGTAATTACAACTCTATCACCTTTGGAATGAGACGTTAAAAACTCATCAAATGGGTTGTCTTCCAACTGCTTTAATCCAAGAGAGATTCTTTCTTTTTCAGAATCAAGACTGATAATAACAGCAGTCATCTCATCGCCTTTCTTAATTTCTTTTAGTTTTTCTTCACCATTTTCATCCCATGTTAAATCATTAACATGCACTAAACCATCTATTCCACCTGGTAAACCAATAAATAAACCAAAATCTGTAACTGATTTGACCTTACCTGTGACCTTATCACCAATAGCATGATCTTCAGAGAATGAAAGCCATGGATTTTGTTTGCATTGTTTGATACCAAGTGAAATTCGTCTTCTTTCTGCATCAATATCAAGGACCATTACTTCCACTTCATCACCAAGGTTTAATATTTTACTTGGGTGAATATTTCTATTTGACCAATCCATCTCTGACATGTGAACTAATCCTTCGATACCATCTTCAATCTCAATGAAACAACCATAATCAAGCATATTAGTTACTTTACCCATGAGCTTTGTCTTAGGAGGATATCGTCTATCAATGTTAGACCAAGGATCCTCAACCATTTGTTTTAATCCAAGAGATACCCTGTTGTTATCTTGGTCGTGGTTAAGAACTTTAACATTGAGTTCCTCTCCTACTTTAATTACCTCGCTAGGATGCTTGAGTCTTTTCCAGCTGATATCTGTAATGTGTAATAAACCATCTACACCACCTAAATCAATAAAGGCGCCATAATCTGTCAGATTTTTTACAACACCTGTTACAACGTCATCAATTTTCATAGAGTTTAAGAGCTCTTTACGATCGCCATCATTTTCTTTGTCGTGAACAAGTTTTCTAGATACAACAATGTTGTTTCTTCTTTTTTCCATCTTGACAATCATGAAGCTGAATTCTTTACCCTCTAGGTCCTCAGGATTCTCTCTTACAGCTTTTGTAAAGGCGTGTGATCCTGGAAGGAAAGCCGTCACTGAACCAAGATCAACTAAGAAGCCGCCTTTCTTTCTTTCAATGACTTTACCAACAATCATTTCCTCTGCTTTGAAAGCTTTACTAAGTTCATCCCATACTTTATTTCTTATTGCTTTTTCTCTTGAAAGTATTGTAACTCCGTCGCCATTATCAACAGTCTCGAGGAGAAATTCGTACTCGTCTCCAATAGTAGCGTTTATATTACCTGATACATCGCTAAATTGTTTTAAACTTACCCTTGACTCAGATTTCAATCCTGTGTCAACGACTGCAAATTGACCGTCGATTGCAATAATAGTGCCTTTAATGATCGCACCAGGGGTGATATTAATTTTACTTGATTGTTGATTTTCGAGGTCTTTGAATTTTAATTGATTTGTCATATTTAAATAGATGTGGCCTAAGGCCGGTTAACGGTTATATTAAGATGCCGAAGCATCGCTCACTTGTTTACAGATGTCGAGGATTTTTTCAACAACGTCTGAGAATGTTTCATTCGATGAATCAATCATATGCGCTCCAAGTGGTATAGTCAATGGAGAAATCTTACGATTAGAGTCATTATAGTCTCTTCTTATGATGTCTTCGCGAACTCTATCGATGTTAACATCTAATCCTTTATTAATCAACTGCTGGTAACGTCGTTCAGCACGAACCTCAGGAACAGCTGTTAAAAATATTTTTGTGTTAGCATTTGGAAAAATTGTCGAACCCATATCTCGTCCGTCTGTCACTAAACCAGGTTTAGTCGCGTAGCTTCTTTGTTTCTCAATTAAAGCCCCTCTAAGCTCAAGAGACTGTGACATTGTAGAGGCTAACGCTCCGGCTTCTTGACAAGTGACTTCATTCGATATGACTCGACCATTACATTTAATGACATAACCGTCTGCATGACTACGATCAAACTCAAATACTATGTCATCTTCTAAAAGTGCTTTAATGATTTTATCCATCTGACTTTGTTTAAATGTTTCTCTTAAAACATAACTAGCTGCAACCCGATATAATACACCACTATTGAGGTAATTAAATCCAAGTTTTTGTGCTACACAACATGCAACACTACTTTTACCTGTTCCAACAGGGCCATCAATAGTGATGATAGGTACGATCATTCGACCTCTAACTCAGGATCAATAGGTTCGTTCACAGTCTGTATGGCAACTAATTTTTCATTATCTGCTAGATTAATGAGTTTTACTCCTTGCGTTTGCCGTCCAATAAGTGAAATTTCATCAACCTTTATACGCACCATTGTTCCACCAGCTGTTAGTAAAAGAATTTCATCACTAGTACCTACCGGTATTGCTCCAATAATTTCACCTGTTTTGTTTGTTAAACGCATGCTCATTACACCAACTCCGCCCCTACTTGTTTCACGGAACTGTTTCAGGTTGGTACGCTTACCAAAACCTTTATCTGTGACTGTGAGAATCTGGGCTTTATCAGTAACAACAATCATAGAAATGACTTGCTGTCCATTATGGAGTTTGATACCCCTAACGCCCCTGGCATTTCTTCCAATAGAACGAAGCTCTGAGCAACAGAATCGATTGACTTTACCGTGGTTGGTAAAGAGCATAATTTGATCCGTTTCCTGTAATAAATCAACACCTATAAGAACATCCCCATCATCAAGGTTAATAGCATTTACTCCAGATGACCTTGGTCTAGAAAAAGCTGAAAGAGGTGTCTTTTTAATGGTACCTTGTTGGGTAGACATCACAATTGAGTATTCTTCTGCTTCCAGTGACTCCACACATAAAATCGCACTGATCGTCTCATCACTAAGTAACTTCAGGTAATTCACCAATGGACGCCCCCTTGAGCCTCTACTAGACATTGGAAGTTTATATACCTTCATCCAAAATAAACGACCTTTAGAAGTGAAACAAAGCATCGTATCATGTGTTGAGGCAACAGTAAGAAATTTAATAACATCTTCTTCTTTAATCGACGATGCCGATTTACCTCTACCGCCCCTTCGCTGCGAACTATAATTTTCAACTAGTTGAGCCTTTGCGTAACCTTCCTGAGTTAAAGTTACAACTACTTGTTGGTTAGGAATAAGATCTTCATTATCAATCTCTTGATAATTATCTAAAATTTCAGAACGTCGATCATCACTAAATTGCTCTTTCACTTCAATTAATTCATCTTTAATCACTGACATTAGACGCTCATAACGAGATAATATATCGATATAATCCTTGATTAATTCTATAGCTGCAGCATGATCATCAAGTATTTTGTCTCTTTCAAGACCTGTTAAACGGTGCAGTCTCAAGTCAAGTATGGCTTGCGCTTGTTGTTTTGAAAGATAATACTTACCCTCTTTTACACCATAGGCCTCCTCAACATCATCCAATTTTGTTAATTCTAGATATGAAAATACATCTTGTTTTTCATCAACTTCCCAACCTTTAGAAACTAATGTTTCTTTAGCTTCTGCTGGGGTTTGTGCTGATTTAATAATTGAAATAACTTCATCTAAATAGTTAATAGCAACAGCTAATCCCTCTAAAATATGTGCTTTAGATTTTGCCTTAGCCAGCAAGTACATTGTTCTTCGAGTGACGACTTCTCTTCTATGTGAAATAAATGCATTTAAAATATCTAAAAGAGGCATGCATTTTGGAACACCACCATGTAAACAGACCATATTAATGCCAAAAACAGTTTGAAGTGCTGTTTGTTTAAGAAGATTGTTTCGAACAACTTCAGCGTTTTCTCCACGCTTAATTTCGATTGCAATACGCATTCCATGTCGGTCACTTTCATCTCTTAACGTTTGGATACCTTCAATTTTCTTGTCTTTGACTAGCTGTCCAATATTGAATAGTAATCTTGCTTTGTTAACCTGAAATGGTAGTTCTGTAATAGCAATTGTCTGGCGATTATTCTTTTTATTGGTTTCTATTTCAGATCGTGCACACATCTGGATTTTACCTCTTCCAGTTTTGTAAGCCTGTAAAATACCACTTTTACCGTTAATGAATCCTGCAGTTGGAAAATCTGGACCCTGAATATGTTCCATGACATCTGAGAGAGTTGCTTGAGGATTATCAATTAATGTGATTGTTCCATCAATAACTTCTTGTAGATTGTGAGGTGGGATATTTGTAGCCATACCAACAGCAATACCAGAAGAACCATTTACTAATAAATTTGGATACCTCGCAGGTAGTACGGTTGGCTCAGACTCTGAATTATCGAAGTTAGGTATAAAATCTACTGTGTCAGAATCAATATCATCTAATAAACGACCACTTAGCTTATGTAATCTTATTTCAGTATAACGCATTGCGGCGGCTGAATCGCCATCAATTGAACCAAAGTTACCATGACCGTCGATGAGAGGGTATCGCATTGAAAAGTCTTGAGCCATTCTTACGATGGCGTCATAAATTGCGCCCTCACCATGAGGATGATATTTGGCTAATGTTTCACCAACTGCTTTTGCAGACTTCTTGTGCGGCCTGTTCCATAGATTACCTAATTGTTGCATTGAATAGAGTGATCTTCTATGAACAGGCTTTAATCCATCACGAACATCAGGAAGTGCACGACCAACGATTACGCTCATTGCATAATCTAAATAAGCATTTTTGATTTCAGTTTCAACTAATCTTGGGGCTATAATTTCATTTGTTAAGTCGTTCATATCATTAATCTTCAATTATTACACTAAAACATTAAGGTAACACAAATTAAACTGATTTGTAATATAGCAGCCACATCAAAACAAAATAATATATTATTACGATTTATCAGCAACATATAGGCAATTTTATTGATTTTTTCGCAAAAAGTGTTATTATATTAAAGTAACGGATTACAAATTGGCTGGGAGGATAGCATGTCTGAATCATACAAAACAGAAAAAGAACTTTTAAAAAACTCGCAAAAAGACGACTACATGAGCGATAAACAGCTATCATTTTTTGAAAACCGACTCAAACATGATAAAGATGCATTATTGAAAAGCATATCTAGCTCAAAAGAAGAGATCGCAATGGATGATGATCCAAGTGACGAAATTGACGGAGCAACCTACCAAGAGTCCAGAATTAGAAATTTACGTTTAATTGAGCGACAAACAAAGCTTCTTCATAAAGTTGAAGATGCCATTGATAGAATACACAGTGGAGAGTTCGGTTTTTGTTCAAAAACAGGCGAAGAAATAGGATTACCTAGATTGCTTGCCCGACCCACAGCAACATTATCCATTGAAGCAAAAGAATCGCAAGAAAGCCACGAACGTACCGAAGCAGATTAATTTTTCTTTATTCGTTTTAATGTGCATTAACACGATTCAATGATGAATGCCTTAACTTTTTCCGATAGTTTTTAAACGAACTTAAGGCTCTTTCGATAACAGCTAATACAATCATGTAATTAAAATATTGCATTTGAGTTGCATGATTACTCACATAGCTTAAGTTCATGAATATAATAGACAAAATCAGATAGGTTAATACTCTATAAAGTGCTTTAAATCTAAAAAGGAAATCTGCAAAAGAAACTAAAATCCAAACACATACTAGACCGATTAGAACATCAAGCAGGTTATGGTAACCACAATAAATGAGCGTGCTTGCAATCAAAAATAATATAAAAGCATACAGATACCCTTGTGTCTTTTTATCTAACAAGAGTCCGTACATTACTCCCAATGCAACCGTATGGCCACTTGGAATTGCCCAACCCAACTGCATCATCCATGGATTGAGAGGCACACCGATATAAGACTTCAAAAAACACTTGAAAATAAGTGCGAAACAATAGGATTGCAATATATGATATGTTTTTAAATCAAATACTCGTATAACAATTAGATAAGTTGCTGTGAGAGTAAGCACGTCGCATACTAAGTGTGCAATTATTAAACCTAAAGTATCCATACACTGATATTAAACACTGTAGCCCAATGAATCAACGAAAGAATGATTAGTCTTTGTCAAGATGAACTTGAGGTATTTTATGATGTTTATAACTTAAACTAAGATTAAGTTTTTTTCTTAAGAAAACAGATGCTTTACTAATCGTCTCCTCTGCTTCGGGAACATATAGTCCTAAAAGGTGATGGGCATGCATGCAACCATCATTCACATAAAAACAAGCATCTACGCAATGATCAAGTGCTCTCATATAAAAACTTCTGGCACTGTCAATTAACATATCGTCCGTGCCAATACTTATAAATATTGGAGGGAAACCGGTTAAATCTGCATATATTGGAGATGCTAAAGGATCCTTTGGATCATGACCATTAAGATATGCATTCGAAAAAGTTCGTAAAATTTTCTCACTTAACATGACATCTTTTTGTTCAAGATCCCTATATATGTGTGGATCATCATATATCTCTACGGTTACACACGGTGATAATAGAACCAAACATGCTGGTAATGATGCATTCCTTTTTTTTAGAACAGATACTGTGGACAATGCCAATGCAGATCCAGCGGAATCAGCAACAATAGCAATTTTATCTGGCGCATAACCTTCTTCAACAAGAAAATCATATGCTTTAACACAATCATATATAGCAGCTGGAAAGGGGCTTTCTGGAGCCAAGCGATAATCTGGAAGAAACATTTGTATTCCTGTAATTGATACTAAGTCGTAACCAGAACGTTGGTAGCTTTGTGATGATCCCTGACAGAACCCACCACCATGCAGATATAAAAGAACAGAATTTGTGTCACTTAAATCGTCTTTGATCCACTTTCCATGTAAATTTTTTGCAAAACGAGACTCTGAGACAACGGCTGTTTGGGGCATTGGCAACGTTGCAAAAGCAGCCTCCATCTCATTTCTCAAGTCCATAATCGAAAGATTGTTAAAATAATCTTTCTGTCTTCGAATTTGTTGTTTAATAAACCAGCTTTTGAGTGACATAAAGATAGTATAGTTGATACTTAGATAACTTTTTGCAAGAAAATTGAAAGACAGCTATATTTAGAAACATGAATATCTTAATAGCTGGCATTACTGGCCTAATCGGTGAAAAAATATCCAAATCTCTAAGTAAAAAACATACAGTTATTGGCCTGGGCCGACAACTTGAAAAAGTGAAAAAACATTGCGATATTGCATTAACTTGGAATGATTCTCTTGAAGATAAAATAAAAGAACACAATATCTCGGCAATCATCAATCTTTGCGGTGAAGATATTGGCCAATTATGGCTAAATCAATCAAAACACAAAATACGAAATAGCAGAGTCCTTCCGACAACAAAAATTGCTTCCATATTGAAAAAGTTTCCAAACATACATCTTATTAATGCAAGTGGTATCGGAGTATATGGGTTCATCCAAAATGCAAATGATCAATATGGAATTGAGGAATTTCCAGCACAAACCCCTAAAGGATACAACGACACTGGGTTTCTCTGTACAATGGGACGTGAATGGGAAGATTGTTCAAAAAACCACCCAAACACAACCTATATGAGGCTTGCTCCTGTTTTTGATTATAACGGAGGTATTTATAGGCGCTTAACCATGAGTTGTGCAGTTGGATTAATGACTCAGTTTGGAGAGGGTAACTCACCATTCCCATGGGTATCGTTATTAGATGTAGTAAACATTATAGAGCTCATTATCGATAAAAAAATAACTGGCCCAATAAATGTTTGTTCACCTGAAATAATGACACTTCATTCGATTATTCAGACCATTGCATCTCGAAAAAACTGTTACACAGTTACTGTTCCGAGTGCTGTCGTAAAAGTACTAGTAGGACAAATGGGTAATGAATTATTTTTAAATGGAACAGCAACCAAACCAGATCGTTTACTTAAGAAGGGTTATAACTTCAACCACCCTACTTTCAAAGAATTTATAAACAATACCTTCTAAATCAATCTCAATAAGCCTTATCTCTTGACATAGAACTAAAAAAAATTAATATCACATTTTATTGGGGCTGTAGCTCAGCCGGGAGAGCGCTTGCATGGCATGCAAGAGGTCGTCGGTTCGATCCCGTCCAGCTCCAATTAAAGGACAAGTCCCCATCGTCTAGAGGCCTAGGACATCGCCCTTTCACGGCGGTAACAGGGGTTCGAATCCCCTTGGGGACGCCATTAGGATGAGTCATTTATGATTTTACAGATCTCTTTTTTTTTGAGCCTAACCATCCTCATTCTGTTAATCGATAAAATTATAAAAAAGCAATTTCAAATCAATATGTTAATTCTTTTAACATCTGTTTTACTTAGTTTTATGTATAAAACATACCTTTCTTATGCACCGGTTACCCAAGAAAACTTGTACTTTTTTAACTTTATCAAAAGCATAGATTTCTCGGATTTACTCATCACTTACATGCTTAGTTATATGTTGTTTGCAGGATCACTACTATGTGATATCAAATCTTTAAAAAAACACTCTATCTCAATCGCCTCTTTAGCTTTTATCGGGACTACTATTTCAACCTTTACAGTTGGCACACTTACTTTTTATTTATTGTCATTTTTTGGCTTTTCGATTCAATATATTCATTGTTTGATATTTGGTGCAGTCGTTTCTCCGACAGATCCGATTGCGGTTTTGGATATGTTAAAACATTTAAATGCCCCAAAAGGTTTAAGAAACATTATTGCCGGAGAATCTCTATTTAATGATGGTGTTGCAATTATATTATTTATGACATTAATCAAGTTATCGGAGAGCCCTTCATCCATTACCATCTCAAGTACCGTACTATTATTTTTGCAACAATCTGTGGGTGGTTTAGTTTTTGGGTACATTATGGGTTACATTGCAAATTGGTTAAATAATCTTTCCGACAAAAACAATGAAATAGAAGTAATAATCACTATATGGATTACAACGACTGGGTATTGGTTAGCTAACTCATTTGGTTTTTCTGGTCCCTTGGCAATGGTTGTTTCAGGCATGTATATTGGAAATTCTATTAAAGCATCACAAAAAGATAAATTAATTAATTTTTGGAAAAGTATTGACCACCTTTTAAATGCTGTCTTATTCTTTTTAATCGGATTTGAATTTATCTTATTCGACATGTCTATATTAAAAATCATAATACCAATATCAATCACAATTATTTGCTTAACGATGCGAGCATTAAGTGTTGGAGTATCTTTACTACCTATTTCTAGGAAACAAAACATCTCACCGTCTGATCAATTAGTCATCATATGGGGAGGAATAAAAGGGGGATTGACACTAGCATTGTCTTTGATTATGCCGAATATTCCAAACTCTAACATCTTTATTATTTCAGCCTATTTTATAGTCATTTTTTCAATTTTAATCCAAGGATTTTCGATTAAATATCTTCTAAAT
>MDTB01092054.1_pt1 | contig 10487 bp, 8 predicted proteins | sample 811161 | NCBI WGS metagenome assembly MDTB01 (sample SAMN05326650, study PRJNA326480) | marine metagenome | isolation source: seawater | place: Mediterranean Sea | collected 2009
AATATTCTCTCTCTTTATTTTTACCATAAGTTATTTCTATTGGTTCGTCGTTTATTATAGTACTTGGGGAAATACCCAAATTTAAAGCTGCTCCATAAACAAAAGGCTTAAATGCAGAGCCAGGTTGTCTTTTGGCCTGATAGGCCCTATTAAATTGACCGGGTATATTATTGTCTGGTCGTCCTCCACTCATTGCTCTGACCTCCCCACTTCGAGAAATTACTACGACAGCTATTTGAGCTTTTGAATGAGATGAAATTTTATTTTTCAAATAATCAGTTATTGTGTCATCAACCGCTTTCTGAATTTTTCCATCAAAATAAGTTTGTATAACCAGGTCTTCTTTACTTTGCTGAGTAATTTCTCTTGGTGCATCTTGAACCACCCAATCAGCATAATAGGATCCTAACCGATTAAGGTTAGGATCTGCAATTTTAGAAGGACTTGCAACTGCATCTTCAAACTCTGCTTGTGTAATTGATTTTTGATCTCTCATTAATTCCAAAACTACCTGGGCTCGAGCTTGAGCGCGCTTTATATTTTTAACTGGAGAATATTTTGACGGCGCTTTAAGTAATCCTGCAAGAAGAGCCGCTTGACCAACAGAAAGCTCTGATGCACGCTTATTAAAATATCGTTCTGCAGCTGCCTGAAAGCCATACGCACCTGAACCCAGGTAAACGCGATTGATATAAATTGATAAAATATCTTCCTTAGAATATTTAAGTTCTAAGGCCAGAGAAAAAGGTATTTCCAATAATTTTCTTGAAATAGTGGATCTCCTACACATTTTTTCGGACATATCTTTACTACGTAGTAAACAAAGGGTTTTTGCAACCTGTTGCGTAATTGTGGAACCACCATGCCCTTGCAAGGGACCTCTTCCTTCTTTAAGATTAATTCTAATGGCGCCTAAAATCCCCCTAAGTGATAAACCCAAATGAGAGTAAAATCTTTTGTCTTCGACAGAAATAATGGCATCATGGAGGAAATGGTTTAGGTCTTTAGCCTTCAAGACTCCCCCAAATTGATTTCCTCTCCACGCAAATACTTCTTGATTTTTATCTAATAGAGTCACTGAACCTCTTGTTCTGTCATCTAATAACTCCTCTATAGGAGGCAATTTTTTTACAAAATTTACTGTTGAGAAAAATAAAATAAGACAAACAAGAAAAATTAAATTGAGTGCCAACCAAAAAACATATTTGAATAATTTTGAGAGAATCATTTCTACACTGTTTTACGTCTACATTAGCAGGATGATAATTAAATAGAGATAATAAAAAAACTTACCAATAGACTAATTATGCCTAAAATTTGATCAATATGCCAATAATGCCTAATTTTTAATCATATTTCAAGTTATTCTCATTTTTTAAGTTTGATTTCTGTTCTTTATTTTTTGTCCCTATTACAAAATTTTCTACATTAGCGTAAACAAATTTTAATAAAGGAGATCTTATGAAACTTATTATCGCAGTCATAAAACCTTTCAAATTGGATGATGTACGAGAGTCACTCAAAGATATTGGTGTGCAGGGCCTAATGGTTTCTGAAGTAAAGGGATACGGGAGACAAGACGGGCATTCAGAAATTTACAGAGGCGCAGAATATACTGTTAGCTTTGTGCCTAAATTAAAGCTGGAGTTAGTCTTGGCTGATGAAGACGTTTCTAAAGCAGTCGATACAATAACTGAAATTGCTAACAGTGGTAAGATAGGAGATGGCAAGATTTTTGTGGTGCCAGTGGAATCAGCGGTTCGAATTCGTACAGGTGAAAAAAACAACGACGCTATCTAAATTTTAATTTCAAGAGGAAAAGGGACAAATAAATGTCTAAAATATTTTTAACAATTAATATCATCGCACTAGGGTTATTTGGAGCTTCCAGCTCGTTTGCTGGTGGTCATACTCAAGATTATTCTGAATCTGGTCTATTTATATTTAATACTCTACTATTTTTGATAGGTGGTTTTCTTGTGATGTGGATGGCCGCTGGGTTTGCTATGCTGGAAACCGGATTAGTAAGAGCTAAAAACGCTTCTACCCAACTAATAAAGAACGTAGCTTTGTTTTCACTAGCATCAATTGCATATTTTATAGTTGGATTTAACCTTATGTATCCAGGAGATGCTTGGATCATTCAAGGTTGGTTTGGTACATTTTCATTAACTGAGCTAGAAGCTGTTGGAGTTGGAGCAGATAAAGTAACTTTGGATTACGCTTCTGTCGGTTCAGACTTTTTCTTTCAACTCATGTTTTGCGCAGCGACCGCGTCAATTGTTTCAGGAACCGTAGCAGAAAGAGTAAAGTTATGGCCGTTCCTAATTTTCACTATTGTTCTCACGGGGATCTTTTATCCCATAAGTGCATCTTGGCAGTGGGGTGGAGGTTGGCTATCAGAATTAGGCTTCTCAGATTTTGCTGGTTCAACCGTTGTACATGCTACTGGTGCTTCTGCTGCATTAGCAGGTGCAATAGTAATCGGTGCAAGGCACGGACGCTATAAGGAAGATGGTACGGTTATTCCTATGCCAGGTTCCAACTTACCCCTAGCTACCCTTGGTATGTTTATTCTATGGCTTGGATGGTTTGGTTTTAATGGCGGTTCGCAGCTTGCTATGGGCACCATCGGAGATATTGCGGATGTATCTAGAATATTTGCCAATACAAATACAGCAGCAGCAGGGGGCGCAGTAGCTGCCTTAATTTTGACCCAGATCCTGTATGGCAAAGCGGATTTAACAATGGTTCTTAATGGTGCCTTAGCAGGTTTAGTCTCTATTACGGCTGAGCCCTTAATGCCTTCTTTAGGACTTGCGACGATAATCGGTGCCATCGGAGGTATAATAGTTGTTTTTAGTGTTCCGTTGCTTGATAGATTAAAGATTGACGATGTAGTAGGGGCAATCTCTGTGCATGGGATTGCGGGTATTTGGGGAACGTTAGCAGTTGTCTTATCAAATTCTGATGCCAATCTTGGAACCCAAATAATTGGAACAATATCTATTTGCTTGTTTACATTTGTTGTTTCCTATATCGCCTGGTTAATACTTGACATGGCGATGGGTGCAAAAGTTAATGAAGAAAATCAGTTAGCGGGATTAGACAAGACTGAGCTTGGCGTGGACGCTTACGATTTATCCTGACATTATTGATCTATAAAATAATATTCAGTTTTTCTCTCCAAGAAACCCATTCATAAAAATGAATGGGTTTCTTTTATATTATTTGATTTTTTTTTGAAAAAATGGTTTGATTCACTTATAAATATAACTGTAAGGGTAAACTATGACACAGAAACCTATGACAAAGGCGCAACTTGTATCAGCTTTAGCAGATGCAACAGGTTCTGATAAGGCATCTTCAAACAGAGTGTTGGACGCATTATCAAATATAATAACGAATGAAGTATCGTCCGGTGGAGCAGTAACTGTTCCAAACGTGGGGAAGTTTTTCTGCAGAGCTAGACCTGAAAGAATGGTAAGAAATCCTGCCACTGGGGAGCAAATGAAAAAGCCTGCTGACAGAGTTGTAAAAGTAACTATTGCGAAAGCTTTGAAGGACGTAATTAACTCTTAACTTCGTTAAAGCTAATCTCAAAATTTTTTTCTGAGTAAATGCAAATAAGGCATTTTTTGCTGGGGGTAATTTTTGCGCTTATATGGTCAAGCGCATTTCCCTCAGCAAAGATAGCGGTTCAATACGCTCCTCCGTTTCTTCTTTTATTTTTTAGGTTTTTTTTCTCTGGTTTGCTGACGATTGCGATAGCATCAGGTTTAGGACAAACTATTTCTTTCAGTAAGAAAGACTGGTTATCAATAGTTGCATTTGGGACTCTTCAAAACTGTGTATATCTAGGTTTAATATTTTTGGCATTAACCAAAGTAGAAGCTAATGTATCTGTTATTATAGCTAGTATTTTGCCACTCACAGTAGCTTTGTTTTCTAGGATTTTTTTCAATTCAAGAATAAGTGGTCTAGGAATCGCCGGCCTGCTTATAGGGTTTTCTGGTGTGGTAGTGATAATGTATCAGAGAACCGAGGCAGGATCTGAGCTTTTAGGGATATTTCTATGTTTTATTGCTCTAATAGCTACCACTATTGCAACGCTAATTCTCTCAAAAATTAATATAAAAAAAGAAAACGTTTTAATGATCGTTGGTCTTCAAATGATTGTTGGTTGCATAACTCTTTTGCCTATCAGTTATTTTCTTGAGGATTGGTTTATCAACTGGCAGATAACCTTTGTTTTAACTTTTGGCTATATATCTATATTTCCGGGGATTCTAGCTCCTCTAATCTGGTTTTATCTTCAAAGAGAAATTGGAACTGTAAGGTTCTCCTCGTTTCATTTTCTTAATCCATTTTTTGGAGTTTTTCTTTCTTTCATTTTATTAAACGAAATGCTTTCACTTTTTGATTTCATAGGAATACTTGTAATTACTGTGGGACTATATTTAGTACAGAGAGCGAAAAAAGAGCGATGTTAAAAGTTATAAGAGCCCTTCAAAAATCTAAGTTTTGAACACTTAATGCATGCTCCTGGATAAAGTTCTTTCTTGGCTCAACCACTTCTCCCATAAGCCGAGCAAACAAGTCCTCAGCCTCACTTACCCTGTCACGATCTACTTTTACTTTTAATAAGGTTCTAGCTTCTGGATCTAGTGTAGTTTCCCATAGTTGGTCCGCATTCATTTCTCCTAGTCCCTTATATCTCTGAAGAGAAATACCTTTTTCTCCGATCTTAACTATCTCTCCGATTAACTGCTTAGGACCATCTAAAGAAACTTCGGACTCTTTCTTAACAAGAATTGGAATAGAGTTAAAAATATCTTTGAACTTTTCGTGAAATTTTCCTAATCCTATCAAGATATTTTTACTTAATAAGTCTAAGTCAAGCTCTCGCTTTTCCTCAACTCCACGGATCAAACGATAAAATACTATTTTTCCTTCATCTAGTCTCCTAAATCCCCATCCTTTCTCATATTCGTGAGAAATTTCATCAAGACGTTTGCACAAATTTTCAAATAAATTTTCACTGTCGCCCGCTATTTTCAATCTTTCTATAGGCCCAATTAAAACTGCCTGCTCAAGTAAAAATTTTGTGTCTTCGTCAGTTATATTATTCATGATACTGAAAAAATTTTTTGCGTTATCAACAAGTTCTCTCAACTCGTTTCCTGACGACACTACGTTTTCAGAAATTTTCAGTCGAGCTTCCTGAACACCTGTCTCAAGCAAATAGTTTTCGAGACCTTTATCATCCTTAAGATATACCTCTGATTTTCCTTTAGTAACTTTATATAATGGGGGTTGAGCAATAAAAATATAACCTTTTTCTACTAGCTCTGGCATTTTTCTGAAGAAAAAAGTCAGTAACAAAGTCCTGATATGTGAACCGTCAACATCTGCATCCGTCATAATTATTATCTTGTGATATCTTAATTTTTCTATATCAAAATCATCATTCCCAATACCAGCTCCCAAAGCTGTAATGAGTGTTCCTATCTCTTGGCTTGATAACATTTTATCAGGTCTAGCTCGTTCTACATTTAATATTTTCCCTCGAAGAGGTAAGACTGCCTGATTTTTTCTAGACCTTCCTTGCTTAGCACTACCACCCGCACTATCTCCCTCTACTATAAAAATTTCTGCTTTTGATGGATCTTTCTCCTGACAGTCAGCTAATTTACCAGGAAGGTTTGCTACATCTAAGGAATTCTTCTTTCTTGTTAATTCTCTCGCTTTTCTTGCAGCCTCTCGCGCAACAGCTGCTTCTATTACCTTTGAGCCAACTATTTTTGCATCTGCCGGATTTTCTTCAAACCATTCAGAGAGTTTTTCGTTAACAAACCCTTCTACAACGGGCCTAACCTCTGAAGAGACTAGTTTGTCCTTAGTTTGAGATGAGAACTTTGGATCTGGTACTTTTACGGAGAGGACACAGGTTAGCCCCTCTCTTGCATCATCTCCTGTTACAGCCACTTTCTCTTTTCCTTTTGATCCTAAAGAAGTTACGTAAGTATTAATGGTTCTTGTCAAGGCACCTCTAAAACCTGCTATATGCGTACCACCGTCACTTTGGGGTATGTTATTTGTAAAAGGTAAAACTACCTCATTATATGCATTGTTCCACCAAAGAGCGACTTCGAGAGAAATTCCCTCTTTTGTTCCAGATATAAATATAGGATCCGAAATTAATGGAGCTTTAGATCTGTCCAAATATTTTACAAACTCTCTTACGCCTCCTTGATATGAGAGGCTTACAGTTTTTTCTGTACCTTCTCTTAAGTCTATTAGATCGATTGCCACCCCTGAATTTAAGAAGGCTAGCTCACGAAGTCTTTGCTCAAGTATTTTAAATTCATACTTGATATTAGAAAATGTTTTTTCTGATGCCCAAAATCTTACTTCTGTCCCTTTTTTTCCATCAGCTATACCTGTTTCTGCTAATGGTTTTATAGTCTCACCATCCTTAAATTGAACATAATGCTCTTTGTTATCTCTCCATATTCTTAGCTCTAGTTTTGACGAAAGGGCATTGACTACAGAAACACCAACTCCATGAAGTCCGCCTGAAACCTTGTAGGAATTTTGGTCAAATTTTCCGCCGGCATGAAGTTGTGTCATAATAACTTCTGCAGCTGAAATTCCTTCCTCTTGATGTTTTTCTGTTGGGATTCCTCTCCCATTATCTGAAACAGAAACAGAGTTGTCATTATGTAACGTTACTATAACCTTATCACAATGACCTGCCAGTGCTTCGTCAATCCCATTGTCAACAACTTCGTATACCATATGGTGAAGCCCTGATCCATCATCGGTATCACCAATATACATGCCAGGACGCTTTCTGACAGCTTCAAGACCTTTTAAAACCTTGATGGAGTCCGCGCCATAATCCTGTGAATTTGCCTGCGAATTGCTCATTACTACCTCTACCTGATACTATATCCTGATAATAAAAAAAAGCCACCAATTACAGCATTTTCTTGCAAATTTTATCAGCATTGTAGAAAATAAAATTCTATCAAATTGAAAAAGAAGACTGTTTGTGACCAACGTTATAGATCTTATAGGCAATACACCATTAATAAAGCTAGCCCGTGCCTCTGAGTTGACAGGCTGTAACATTCTTGGAAAAGCGGAATTTTTGAATCCAGGTCAGTCTGTTAAAGACAGAGCGGCATTAAAAATCATTCAAGAAGCTAGGAAAAGGGATGAGATTTCTGAAAATGGAATTATCGTTGAGGGTACCGCAGGAAATACTGGTATTGGCCTTTCCTTAGTGGCAAGATGTTACGGGTATCAATCTGTAATTGTAATTCCGGAAACTCAAACTGAAGAAAAAAAAGAAGCTTTGAGAATGCTTGGGGCTAATTTAGTTGAAGTTCCAGCAAAACCCTATAAGGACCCAAATAATTATATAAGGTATTCTGAGAGGTTAGCCCAATTATTGAAAAAGACGTCAGGAAGCGGAGCTTTTTGGGCTAATCAATTTGATAACCAAGATAACAGAATTGCACACATCGAAAGTACTGCCCAAGAAATCTGGAAGCAAACAGAAGGAAAAATTGATGGGTTTATCTGTTCGGTTGGCACTGGAGGTACTTTAGCTGGTGTTAGTTTGGGTTTAAAGCAAATAAACCCTAATGTAAAAATAGGTATAGCGGACCCTGACGGATCAGCTCTTTTCAGCTATTTTAAAAATGGAACCCTGAAATCCTATGGCACTTCAATAACAGAAGGGATAGGTCAGGGAAGAATTACTAAAAACCTCGAAAATATCATGATAGACTTTGCTTACAATATAAATGATAGGGAAGCTTTAGAAGAAATTTATTCTTTAATATATCTTGAAGGACTAAGTCTTGGAACTTCTTCAGGTATTAATGTTTGCGGCGCTATTAAAATGGCCAAGGAAATGGGTCCAGGTAAAACGATAGTCACTATACTTTGTGACCACAGCCAAAGATATAAGTCTAAGCTCTTTGACACCAATTTTTTAAAGGAAAAAGATTTACCTCAGCCTGAATGGCTAACATCTTCCTTAAAATTACCTAAAGTATTTACAGATTAATAAAAATGGAAGATTTGATTATTAAGTTTATAGATATAATAAAAAGAAACCCAATTAGAATTTGATAAAAAATTCTTTCTGAAATATAAACCCTAACTTTTTCACCCAAAACAAACCCAACCGAGGAAGGAATAAGAAAACTGACAGATAAGGTAACTAATTCACTATTATATTTATTATTTAAACCATAGGAAATAAGAAGGGCTAATGACCCAACAAATATAAATAAACCTGTAAGCGCAATAAAATGGTTTTTTTGGACTTTCTTTAATAGTAAAAGAGTACCTATTGTGGGCGCCCAAACATTAGTAATTCCTGCCACAACCCCTATTACACCTCCAAATAGACTTTGCACTATAATCTCATGCTTTTTTCCTATCTCTGGAAGAGTATTAAAGCGTTGATATATAACAAATAAAAAAATGATTACACCTAGCGTTAATGACAAAGTGTCTTCCATTAAAGAGAAAGAGAATAGGCTAGTAAAATACGTGAAGAAAAATAAAAAAAATAAAAGAGGTAAATAATTTTTGATACTTTCCAACTTATTTTCAGATCGATAAAACTGCAAAAAATTTGTCACTAGTGTTGGTATGATTATTAAAGTCATAGCCATTCTTGGACTTGTATAAAGTGTTAAAAGGGACAAGGACACCAAAGGTAGACCCATTCCAATACAACCCTTTATAAGCCCCGCGACAAAAAAGACAAAAGCAGAAAATATGATAAGGTTCCCCGATAGTTGATCTCCTATCAAAAATCACCTATGAATTTTAAACAATAAGAGCGTCCTTATTTTGTTCAGATAATTCAAATATTTTCTTATATTTCTTAACATCTTCAATTGGCCCCATTGCCTTATTAACATTATCAGAAAGCTTAACTGTAGGCTTACCATTGGCCTCAATTGCTTTGCAAACCAAGGAAAAGGGGTCTAGTGAAGCATCTTTAGATAAACCCCGAAAATCGTTAGTGAGTAAGGTTCCCCAACCAAATCCTAATTGTACGTCTGAAGAAAATTTTTTGTACAAATCGATTATTTTTTGAGTATCTAAACCATCAGAAAAAATTATTAGTTTATTTTTTGTATTTTCACCCATCTTTTTCCACCAATTTATAGCCAACTCAGCTCCGGCTTCAGGGTTGCCCGAATCTATTCTTATACCTGTCCAAGATGCTAACCAGTCTGGAGCGTTATTAAGAAATTTTTCAGTGCCATATGTATCAGGTAGGATAACCCTTAGATTTCCATCGTGTTCCTCATGCCAATCTTCTAAAACCTTATATTGAGCTAACTTGAGATCTTCATCCGACTCCGTTATGGCAGAATAAATCATTGGTAGCTCATGGGCGTTTGTTCCTATAGCCTCTATCTCTCTCCTCATAGCTATAAGACAATTTGATGTTCCAATGAATCTTTCTCCTAAGCCCTCAATCATTGCTTGAACGCACCAATCTTGCCATAAGAAGCTGTGTCTTCTTCTAGTACCAAAGTCTGCTATTCTAATCTTTTCAAACTTGTTAAGGTTGTCTATTTTTTCCCAAAGTTTTGTCATAGCTCTTGCATATAAAACCTGTAATTCAAACCGGCCCATATTTTTTAAAACAGCTCTAGATCTCAGTTCTGTTAAAACAGAAAGCACTGGTACTTCCCAAAACATCACTTCAGGCCATGATCCTTGAAATTGAATGTTAAATTGATCGCCTTCTCTTTCTAGCGAAAATTCCGGCATTCTTAAGTTCTCTAACCAATCGATAAATTCTGGTCTAAAAATCGCCCTTTTACCATAAAAAAGATTGCCCCTTAGCCAAGTAGACTCTCCCTTGCTTAAGGATAGATTTCTGATATGGTCAAGTTGTTCTCTCAACTCCTGTTCATTAATAATCTTAGCTAATGGGACTTTTTCTGATCTGTTAAGGACTGAAAAACTTACAGACACATTAGGTGCATTTCTTAGAACAAATTGAGCCATTAGCAACTTGTAAAAATCAATATCCAAAAGCGATCTAACTATTGGGTCAATTTTCCAATTATGATTATAAACTCTAGAAGCAATATCAATCATATCCACATATCACTAAGATTCTTTGATAAAATCAAGGGCTATTCCCTAAGTTTTCTTTAAAAATTGATCTGGCGCTCTTTTCAAGGTTTTTGACATCCTTTATATTTTGATTGCTGTGAATCTTTGCAATAGTAATATAACAAATAAAATGCGCAAAATTAAGTAGAAACAATGAGTCTGAAAGCTTTCAAAAAAAAGGGAAGATTTTTTAAGGGAAACATTCATACCCATAGTAATCATTCAGATGGTCGATTGTTTCCAGATGATGTTTGTGAGGCTTATATAGAAAAAGGATATGATTTTATTTCCATAACTGACCATTTTTTAGGAATGTTTAA
>MDTB01207834.1_pt1 | contig 10487 bp, 12 predicted proteins | sample 811161 | NCBI WGS metagenome assembly MDTB01 (sample SAMN05326650, study PRJNA326480) | marine metagenome | isolation source: seawater | place: Mediterranean Sea | collected 2009
ATGTTCTGAATTCTTGTTATCCTATTTTTAAAAGTGATAACAATAACAAGAGTTTGTGAGATGCTTAACAAATATTCCAATCAAATATATAACCGCAGTACCAGAATTTAACTTATAAAATCTTAAACTTTATGAATTATACTTTACACAAGACAAACTAAAATCTTTAGCAACTTGTTTGCAAATTGCACAAAAAGTCATAAATTTTAAATGACCGATTTAAATATTTAATCAAAAGTAAATAATACAAAGAATTGAAGCAGTGAAATAACCACGAAATTGCAATCTCAGGAATAAATCATGATAAATATCTCCATCAACATAATTACTCTCATCGCTACTTTACTTTTTCTTACATCAGTCAATGCCAGTAATTTGGATTTGAAGTTTGAAAAAGTTCTCAATTCAGACCATAGATCCCTAAACAACAAAAACAGAGATAAATTCAGAAACCCTAAAGAAACTTTGAGGTTTTTTGGTTTATCAACTAGCACCAATGTAATAGAGATCAGTCCTGGTAGAGGTTGGTATACAGAAATAATAGCCCCAATAGTATTTGAAAATGGAAATTTTAGTAGCGTCATATATGAAATAAACAATGAATCCAAACCCTATTTGAAAAAATTAGATAAATTGTATAGAGAAAAGCTAAACAGCAGACCAGATATATACGGAAGGGCAAATCTCATTTCAATCAATCCTAAAAATCCTGAATATAAGTTGAAAAAAAAAGTAGACATGGTTTTAACCTTTAGAAATGTTCACAACTGGGCAAAAGCGAAATCTGCAGAAAACATGTTTAAGTTTTTTTTTGAATCTCTTAAAAGTGGAGGGGTTTTAGGAGTTGTGGAACACAGAGCAATTGAGAAAACACCTATTGAAGAACAAATTCGATCAGGGTATATGACCGAGAAATACGTTTTAGAATTAGCACAAAAAGTTGGTTTTCAATATGCAGCTTCATCAAACATAAATAATAATCCAAAAGACACAAAAAATTACACCGGTGGGGTCTGGACATTGCTCCCTAACTTGAGAGGAATCAAAAAAGTAGATAGAAAAAAATATTCCCAAATAGGAGAATCTGACAGAATGACTTTAAAGTTTATTAAACCATAGGCCAAATATCAGCTATTACAAGTGTAAAAATAATTTGCAACATGCCCTGCATCGTGAAACTCAGAAAATATTACTTTCAGACCACGGTAATCAAAAAATAGTGTGAATTTTTTTTTTTACTCACTGCTATAACTGCAAATCCATCATCTTTTACAATTTTGTAATTTACTATCGACTGTTCATCGTTAACTTTAATTGTCTGAGTTATTTCGCTCTCATATACTTTCAATTTGAGCTGTCCATTAATTACTCTTAATATTGCTTGATTTTCTTCCAACGGGCTATTTGTTATTTCCGAAGACTCAACAATTGAAATCGAATCTACTTTTTTTTCAAAATCGCAAAAGTATTCGTTTGCGAGACAATTATGAAACAAAAAGATTGAAGGTAAAATTGGCAGTAGTTTCATGTTAAGCACTCCTTTTGTTTCTAAACAACTAAAAAAATTAGTACACAATTATATTTCCGTTCATTCCCATTTCCATATGTTTTTTTCCAGTTATTTTATCAAGAACTCTACAATTTAGATCATCATAAATACCTGTCTTTATGGGTATCAACCACCATTCAACAGAAAACCCAGGAAAAACTTCTATCTCTTTAATATGTCCCTTTATTTCGGCAATTTTTTTTTCCGCATCTACAATCTGCACCTTACGTGTGAAAACAGAATCAGAAAATTTCATTGATGTAAAATAGTGCTTATTTTCACTTATATTAGTTAAAATAAGTTTGTATAAAACTCCCGTCTCAAGTTTGATTTCAGAAGGAGAAAAAAAGTGTTTTTTACCTGATTCCCCAACTAGATTTATTTTAACTTCTATGGGCTTTTGTCTGGTTAAATCGCCTTTGGAAAGTACTATATTAGAGTACGATGCAAATAAGATAATTATTAAGAAACGCTTCATTTTATTTTCCATAAACAATATTAAAAGAATTCACAATTATTCTAATACATATTAGTAATTTCAAAATTTTATTAATTTTATTATTTGTAAAAAAAATATGACACTACCAACCTACCCCTCAACACACAGAAATCGTGATCCAATCTTGAGTGTGCTTAAAAAATACTTACCACAAAATGGAAAAATTATTGAAACCGCTTCAGCTACTGGTGAACATATTTTTTATTTTGCTAAAAAGTTTCCAAATTTGATCTGGCAACCCTCTGACAAATCTAAAAATCTGTTTTGGGTCATAAAAGAAAGGAGTAAAAAATTAAAAAATATAAAAGAACCTGTTTGCATTGATCTAACCTCAATTGAAAAAGCTCACCTTCAACTTGAATTTAGTGTTCTGCTAAATATAAATATGATTCATATTGCCCCTTGGAAAGCCTGCGAAGGTATGTTTAGGTTCTCAAAGCATGTTATTGCCCAAGGAGGTTTTATCTATCTGTACGGTCCCTATAAAGAAAAATATAAAAAATTAGCTAGAAGTAATACCGAATTTGATCTTCAACTTCGGTCACAAAACCCCGAATGGGGAATCCGTTTTTTAGAGGATGTTGTTAGATTAGGTGATAACTTTGGATTTGAACTTTTTGAAAAATATGAAATGCCAGCAAATAACCTTTCAATTATTTTTAAAAAAGTTAATTGAAAGAACAATACAAAACCAATTAATGGATTGCTGATTATGAAATTCTTGAAATTCCAACTAATTCCCTGATTCTTTCTAACATTTCAGCTGCAATAGGTTTAACTTTTTGTGCTCCAAACTCTAATAAATCATTTACAAATTTTTTATTTGATTCAAGCTCATAATATTTATCCCTAACTGGTTCCAGCTCTGCATTAATTAATAAAAATAATTTTTTTTTAGCCTCTCCCCATGAAATACCATCAGCGTATTCTTTTTTAAAACTTATTTGGTCTTTTTCAGTTGAAAAATTTTCATAAAGTTTAAAAACATTGCAATCAGTAGAATCTTTTGGTTCTCCAGGTTCTAGAGAGTTTGTAACTATCTTGGCAATAGATTTTTTTAATGTTTTTTCATCGGATAACAGTGGAATTATATTGTTGTATGACTTGCTCATTTTTCTTCCATCTAGACCAGGTACAGTAGTCCCTTTTTTTTGAACTACCGCTTCGGGGAGATTAAATACTTTTCCAAAAATATGATTGAATCTGACTGCTATATCCCTTGTCATTTCCAGGTGTTGTATTTGATCATGGCCAACAGGAACGTGTGTGGAATTGAATATTAAAATGTCTGAAGCCATTAAAACAGGGTATGAAAATAGCCCCATACTCACACCCTTATCAGGGTCAATTGTATTTTCAGAAATGACAGACTTGTAAGCATGTGCTCTATTCATAAGACCCTTGGAAGTTATACAACTTAAAATCCAGTTTAATTCGGTTATTTCTTTTACATCTGACTGTCTGTAAAAATGTGACTTATCAGTATCCAAGCCAGAGGAGAGCCAAGCTAAAGCAACTTCTGTAACTGATGATCTAACTTTTTCTCTATCCTGAGTTTTAATTAAAGCATGGTAATCAGCTAGAAAGAAAAAAGACTCTTCACTAGCCCGAGCTAGCTCAAGACTAGGTTTGATTGCACCTAAATAATTTCCAATATGAGGTGTTCCTGTGGTGGTAATACCGGTCAAAATTCTTTTGGTCATACAGACATTATATCTACATTTTATTAGTTTTTATAAATGTAAATATTATTAATAAAAAAAAAAGGATTCTAGTGTTTTATCAATCTTCATTAGTGCAATATACAGTACAAAAATAAGAAAGTTGGTCAAAAAAATCTAAAAAAAAGAACAACAAATTTTGTAATTAACAAAAAAAATATAATTTTAAAAAAGACTGTTTCTCAATCAAATTAATTAAAAAATGCTGTATATTTAATAATTGACTTTCAAAAGTCTCACTTCATAATCAATCAAACAATACTAACCTAAGTGGATAAAAAAAAATTTTTAACGACATCAATATTGAATTAAAGCTTTTATTAGCATTAAACAAAAACACCTATTTAAAATGCTTTTTAAATAAATCATACGGACTTAATCTATTATTTTTGCTGGAAAAGTTCGAGCAGGATGACGTAGATAACGGAATTGAAGATACATTTGACAGCATTTCTATAGCCAAACCCAAAAAATTAGCTTTTGTCCAATTTTGTTCCTTTCTCTCTCAATCACAATCCATTAACTTAGAACCATCTCCATTAAAGAAAAGTAAAAAAACAGTACGACTTAGTAAGAACTCGAAAAAAGCCTTGGTAAATGTAAGAAAAAAATTGGGAAGCCTATCCTAATAAGTTAACCTTTTAATTGGCTAATTATTAATCAATGTTAAGCCCAATATTAAAATGATAGATTTTAAAAAATTTTTTAGTTAAATGGTATAAATTAAGATTTTTTCTACAATCAAGCTTGTGAGTATTTTTTTCAATCTTCCAACTTTTATACTCGTTCACATCAAGTTTGCAAAACTTAATATACTTTGGTGAGAATAACTTTTGGATTAAGTGGAGTGATAAAAGTACTAAAAAAAATTATCTTTTTTATATCTATCCTTACCATTTTAATGTCCTACAACAATTTGTATAGGACTGATAACGGTATTGAAACCACTCACGAAATGGTGCGAAATACACCTGTGTATATTTCCAAAAATTCTAATTCGAAAGGGCAGTTAGTTTTTTTATCGCATGGGTTTGCTGGCTCTTCTAGCTTTATGAAATCTATAGCAATTTCTTTAGCCAACTCTGGCAATATTGTAGTAAGGTTTGATTTTCTCGGTCACGGAAGACATCCTTTACCATTTACCGGCAATATCACAACCACCGGAGGAACCACACGTTTGTTTGTAGATCAATCTAACGAGGTTATTGATTACTATTTAAATAAATTCAAAAAAAAACAGGCTATATTGATCGGTCATTCAATGGCTTCTGATATCGTCATCAGAACCGCGCTTAAAAGAGACGACATAAAAGGTACGATTGGCATTTCAACTTACTCAAAAGTAATTGATGTAGATAACCCAAAAAACCTACTAATTCTCAATGGCGAATGGGAAACTGGATTACGTAATAAATCTATAGATTTTTTAGAAAAGATCGGAATAGAAAACCCAAAAGAAAATCAACTTTATGGCTTTTTCTATAAAGATAACGCTAGAAAACTAATCCCTATAAAAAATTCCGATCACGTAAGAATTTTATATTCAATTGAGACACAAAAAGAAATTAATAATTGGATTTCTAAAATATCTGGTAAAGACTTAGAATTAAAGCCAAATCAAATAGGAATCTGGGTGTTTGTATTACTTGCAAGTCTAATTACATTATTTGTTTTTTTTGTTGAATTCGTACCCGCTAGAGAAGGGAAAAATTTTAATTTAAAACTACCTAATTACTTACTAGCGAATTTAGTAGCAATTATAGTTACTCCAATAATATTAAAAAACTTTGTTTTTGAATTTGTGGATATTCCCGCTCATAATCATATCATCAATCATTTACTTTTCTATAGTTTAATACTTAGTCCAATAATTTCATTGGAAATTTATAAAAATCTAATAAAAACTTTTAGCTTATTAATATTTATAAATGTTTTATTTTTTTACTTAATAGTATTTGGAGGAATAGTTGATAGTTATGTAAGTTCATTTTTTCCATCAAATGATAGATGGTTGCTTTTATTTTTTGGCCTATTTGGTTGCATACCTTTTATGATCATATTACAGATACTTTATGAGAGTAGTAAAAATGGTTTTTTTTATGGGAATTGGACTAAGTTTTTTCTCACTTTTTCCATATTAATATCTATATTCCTTGATTTTGAAAATCTTTTTATTTTAAGTTACGGTGTTTTATTATTTTTAATGTTTTCACTCGTTTTTGGCTTTCTTACAAACATACTAAATAGAAAGTATAACAATACACTGTCTTGTGGAATGATCAATGGAGTGGCCTTGTCATGGACCTTCGCAGTAGCTATTCCAATGTATAGTCATAACCTTCGATAAAAAATGTAGTTTATAAGTGATAAGTCTTTAAAGAATAAACTATGTAGATATTTTTATAGATAGTAGATAGATTTTTTTTGAATCAATAACTGAAAGTCAAATACTATTAAAGTAAATAATTGCCAAAAAAGACTTTGTTGACAACTAGTTAAATTAACTTTATTTTAAAATCATTAAATTGGTCATTAAAAAATTTCCTAAAAAGGGTAAAAAAAATGACAAAAAAAAAGATAGAAAGCTCCTCTCTCTTATTCGCGGTTGCCTCAAGAATTGCTGCAAAGAATAAAAAAAATACTAATGTTCCTGATTCCTCTAGCAAAAAAAATAAACCTTCTTTAAAACCTCGGGAAAGTCCAAAGAGCCAAAAACAATAAGTTTTGACTAATTGGTTGTGGTTTAATTTTTTTTAGAGACTTCTAACCACTGACTGAATTTTTCTTTGTGTTCTATCTGTAAACCAATTTTCAATTAAAATCTTATGATCAAAATCTGTACCCGAGTAAAAAGTTTCTTTCAATCTTGAAAAAGGTTCGCCAGCATTTATATAAAACTGTGCTAATTTTTTTGCACTGATCAACGCTTTTTTTGTTGCAAATTTTTTGCCTATAAATGGGTTGCGATAATACTTATTGATGAACCCCACCTTAAATGCTTGGTTAGGGGTATAAAGTTTACACTGTGTTGACACTTCGAATAAAAAACGAGGATTAATGGTTTTGGAGATAATAGTGAAGATCGATTTAGGAAGATCAAGACTAAGCGCCATTTCGTTCAGTCCCATTCGGTGGAAACCAAAAACACCATATCGATAATCACAAACTATTGCTAACAAACAACCACCTGCAATTGAGTGGCCGCTAACAATACTGATCACTGGTCCTGGAAAAGCTCTAATAGTTTGCAAAAGACGAATAAAAGTGGAAAAAATTTCTGAAACGCTATTTTTATCAGCGCCAATTAAATCTTTTAAATTTAGCCCAGCACTGAAAATTCGGTTATTACCCAAAATAATAACTGCTTTACAGCGATTGTAATCAAACTCATTTATTAGTTCTTGCTGCAGGTCTAATGTTAAAAGATTGGGCCCCACTTCTCCGAGATGAATAATTTTAATTTGATTTTCGAGTTTAATATTCATAAATTATTTTTTTTAATTGCTTCAGAAAAAAAAGGGCTAATACTTGAAAAAAACATTAACAGATCCCAAGACCCGACTCCCTTAGATCAGTCTAACTAATATCAAGCCCCAAAACCTCTTCTTTTTCGGACGATCTTTAAGGAATCATTAGAGCCAAACCCTCTTCTTTTACCGATTGATCTATGGGAATTATTTTTAAAATTTCTATTGGAATCAAAAGTATACTTTTCCAGTAAAAACTGGGAGCCTCTGACGGAAGCAAAAGCTAGAAAAATAAAGCTTGAACCGGTTATGCAACCAAGAGAGAAGAGAATAATATTAATCATTTTTAATTTCGATATTAATTTGAAGTAATAGTTTAAAAAAAATTCTAGATAATTAGTAGATTATATTTAAATATTTATAAATACTAACGATTTATTATGCAATTAGTAATTTTAAAAGAGTTATTATATATATCTTGATCAAATGGCATTGAAAAAATTTAGCTACTGTTGTTAAGCATATTTTTGAGAAAGAAAATTTAAATATGTTTAAACTACATTATTACTAATTTTATAAAATATTGGGGAAATTTCGGTGAACAAAAAAAAAATCATTTCAAAACTAACACAAATTTTTGATCTGGAATTATCGGGTGTTATTCGATATACACATTATTCATTAATGATCTTCGGAGCTAATCGACTGCCTTTGGTTGATTTCTTTAAGGGGCAGGCTAATGAATCTCTTGCACATGCAAATTTAGCAGGCGAACACATCACAGGATTAGGAGGGCATCCTCCTCTAAACATTAATGAGATTAAAGAAACTTTTAAACACGATATTTCTGAAATTCTAAAAGAAACTCTCGAACATGAAAAAAAAGCCATAAAAAATTATTATGAGTTGCTTAGTTTGATTAATGGAAATTCTGTTTATCTTGAAGAATACGCTAGGAGTATGATAGGGCAAGAAGAATTACATTCCATGGAAGTTGAAAAAATGTTGAAGAACAATTAAACATAAAAGTGTAATTAAAACTTCATTGAAAAGAATCTAAAGTTCAATAAAATTAGAATTTTACGATTTAATTGGAATTATCAGCTGAAGATTAATTATTTCATTACTTAAATAGTAATGACATCTAATGTGTACATAATTTTTGTAGATTCGTAACAATTTGAATCTTGTTCGATTATTAAATTACTAACAAACAAATTCATAAATATTTCCAATTCCTATTTCAGATTTTTAAGTTAAAAAACAACAACCAAATTATCATCTCTCTTCAATTAGTTTTGAATACATCATATCTAATGTAATGAAATTATCCACTGAACTATCATACGACTCCATGAGACCGTGTCCAATGTCATAAAACCATCCATGTATATCTAACGTATCAACTGCTAGTTTTTGTGAGATAGCAGGATAACTTCTGAGATTATGGATTTGTAGCAAGATATTTTGTTTTGCTACCTCGTGTAATTGATTAATAGCGGTTTTATAATTTTTAGACTTAACTTTTTCTGCTGCACCTTTTGAATAATCTAGCCAATTTTTTACATCAGTTAGTTTGCTGATTTTGGAGGGATGCAAAGCTCCTTTCATAGCGCCGCAATCTGAATGGCCGCAAACAATCACATGTTTTACACCTATGACCTGAACTGCAAATTCTATTGATGCAGCAAAACCGCATTTGGATTTTGTATAAGGAGGAATTATATTACCAGCATTGCGAATAACAAAAAGTTCGCCTGGTTCGGTTTGGGTTAACAGATTTGGATCAATTCGTGAATCTGAACATGTAATGAATAGAATTTCAGGAGACTGTTGTTTGGCAAGTTGAGAAAAAAGAGTCTTGTTTTTTTTAAAATAAGAGGATTGGAACTGCTTGAAACCCAAGACAATTTTTTTCATATTACTTACTCCAAAAAATATTCTTAAAGACCGCAATAAATTGTAACAAGATAATTGAAGATAGTAATTTAAATACTTTCACTAGATTACGCAAACTGTTAATGCGGCGGTTTTAAATCAAAATGACAATCCCTAGTAAACAATGCATACACTTAAGTCTTGAGTCAAATATAAACTTTGTTTAAAATACTTTTTTTCTAATTTTTTCTACCCGAAAATAATAGTATTAAAATGCCTGTGGCTATTATAAAAAAACACCCTAATAGCATCCATTCGTTTGGTTTTTCATCAAACAAAAAAACTCCTAAAAGTAATGCAAATGGAAGTCTGGTATAGCGATACGGACTGGTAACTGCAACATCACCGCCTCTGGTAGCGAGGATAAGTGACAAATAAGCGATTGGGCCAAAAAAAGCAGATAATCCCAAAAAAATAAAATTGTTCATAGTGATGGCTTCAAACTGCCCAAATAAAGGTATACATAAAAATCCACCAACAGTTAGGGAAAAAAACCCCCAAAATCCAACAGTTATTGCTGGTATCGATTTTGCAATTGATCGGGTTGCCAAATCCCTGAGAGCCAAAAAAAATGATCCAACTAGAGCCAATAATGATATTGGGGAAAAAAACTGCGTACCCGGTTGGATTACCAGTAAGACTCCAAAAAGACCTATAAAGATCAATACCCACTGGTGTATTAATATGTTCTGTTTAAAAAATACAGAAGCCCCAATTGCAACAATAAGAGGTGTCACCTGAAGGATGGCTGATGATACAGACAAAGAGACAAAAACTATTGTCATAACAAAAAGAATTGAAGATATCAGTTCGCAAAACATTCGAAATAAAAATAAAATTTTCTTAATTTGTCTCGAAAATAAAGAAGTTTTTCTAAGACGAGCAAATAAAAAGAAAACAACGAGACCGACGAAACCTATGGAAATCAATACCTGAGAGATAGGCATCGAACTTGAAAGTTTTTTTATTATCGCATCTTCAACCGCAAAACCAGCCATAGAAAAAATCATAAAACCGATATATTTAATATTGTCTTTTTTCACATGTTCCTTAAAAAATTTCTTAAGTTTTATTTTGAGTGCCCTTTTTTGTTGCTTATTTCAAAAATAAATGAATATATAAATTTTCTTAATTAAAATTATTTGTCTATCTTTGAAATGTAAGTTTTGAGTTTTTTAAGTTTTTTAGGTTTTTTTTACTATTAAAATAAAAAAAAATGATTACATAACAGTAAAATTTCAAAATGCACCCAGAAAAACATTTGCTTGATTAAGTCCTTCAAAGGGCTTATTTCACTCTAACTAGCCAGCCAA
>MDTB01023598.1_pt1 | contig 10486 bp, 14 predicted proteins | sample 811161 | NCBI WGS metagenome assembly MDTB01 (sample SAMN05326650, study PRJNA326480) | marine metagenome | isolation source: seawater | place: Mediterranean Sea | collected 2009
AGATCATGGTGCTGTGTCTATGTCTGTATGGACATCTAATGGTACATGGTCAAGACCTAGTGGAGTAAAAAGAATTCTTGTAAGAATCACTGGTGCTGGTGGAGCAGGCTCAGGTGTTGGAGAAGCAGGTGGAGCAGGTGGATATGCAGAAGAAATTATTGACGTAACAGGTGTATCATCTATATCTGTTACTATAGGACAGCCTGGCTCATGGGGTGGTACATACTACTCTGGTGGTGCTGCTAATGGTGGTTCTACATCATTCGGTAACTATATGTCTGCTAGTGGTGGTAACGGTGCTAACCGTAACTATCAGCACTGTGGAGGACTACCTGGCGTAGGGTCTGGTGGTCAGTTGAATATATATGGTGGAGGAGGATCAGGTCACGAATACTGGTCTGGTAATCCTGGTGGTGGTTCTTTCTTTGGAGGAGCAGGATCTACAGGACATCCTCGTGGTGGTCACTATGCCTACAATCACCAATACAGAGCCGCTAAAGGTAGCGGTGGGTCACCTGGATATCATACATCTCGTAGAGGTGCTCGTGGTATGGCGGGTGTTGTATGTGTCTGGAACTTTAGATAACTATGTCAAACGTTTACACAAATGAACTCGACGCAGCGTCGGGACAATCCATATTAATACCCAGTGGATATAACTTATCCTTGGGTGGTACTATACTGAATAGTTCTTCTATACCTCCTGATCCTGCGGGTAATGAAGGTAAGTTTCTAGTCAGTGATAATACTGAAGCTGTATTCAGAAATATAGGTCCTGCTAGTATTCAAACATTTTTTACCAGTGGTACTTGGACTAGACCAGATGGCATAAACAGAATCATCGTTCGCGTCACAGGTGGCGGTGGCGGTGGATCAGGACACGCTGAATCAGGCGGTGCGGCTGGATACTCTGAAGAGGTTCTTGACGTTCGTGGTATTTCTAGTGTATACTGTACAATAGGTAACGGTTCTACGAGTGGTACATACTACTCTGGAAATGGTGGCGGGGGCGGTACCTCATCCTTCGGAAACTATCTTTCCGCTAGTGGTGGACTAGGTGCTAATCAAAGTTATCAACATTGTGGAGGACTATCTGGTAATGGATCAGGTGGTAACCTTAACATCTATGGTGGTGGTGGCATCGGTCACATGAACTACCTAGGACATGGCGGGGGATCATACTTCGGTAGTGGTACCTGCAGTGCTCACGGACAATGGGCACAGGGAACAAGAAGTTCTCAGTTGAAAGCTGCTCGTGGTGCGGGTGGTACATCAGGATATCAGCGTTCTTATCAGGGTGCTAATGGTATGAGTGGTGCTATCATTATTTTGGAATTTGTCTAAATAGAATTACGGATTCAATAGAAACATGGCTAAAAGTTGTTTAGTAGACTATCGTGGATTCATCACCGATGTGGTTGAGCCTGGTGAAGAGTTCGAGGTCTACCAAGGAGATGACTCTCCTTTAAGATGGGTAACCTGTGACGATGATAACGTCTCAAACCTATGGGTATTATATAATGGTGAGTTTTTTGACAGTGCTAACAGACTGGAAAGAAACCAACAGATGAAAAGAAAAGTTGAGTATGGTAACTTAGAAGACCAACTCGATATGATGTACTGGGATCAAATGAATGGCACTACAACATGGAAAGACCATATAACTGCTGTGAAAAGTAACATTGTAAATCAGTCTGCTGCAGATGCAGATGTCAACTTCTATAATGGTAAGAAAGAATTTGAGATGGGTACTGAAGAAGCACCCGCTTGGAACGGTCTTCCTGCTGAGAAGAGACAGAAGGTCACGACATTTAAAAACGCAACCGTTTACGAACCAGGATGGGAATTAGACCCTGTAACTAACAGACCTAAGTACGTAGGAACATAAACCTTACATTATGAAAATTGAAGAAATTTGTATAGTCGGTGGCGGTACCGCAGGATGGATGACCGCTGCTACTCTGATTAAATCATTTCCAAAAAAGAAGATTACTCTAATTGAGTCGGATGATATACCTACTATTGGTGTGGGTGAATCAACCACTCAATTTTTTCGTGACTGGACACTTGAAATGAACATCCCAGATAACTGGATGGATGAGTGTGAGGCAACATATAAGTACAGTGTTCTGTTCAAGGACTTTAGTGAGTATGGAGACTTCCATTATCCTTTCTTTGATGGGGCTGCTCCTGCTAATGCTAATGCTGATGTATTAGATTGGTTCTTCCATTACAGAGCAACCAATGGTAATCCAGAGGTATCGTTTGCTGAATGGATGACACCATACTGGAGAATTATTAAAGAGAATAGAGTTGCTATTTCAGACTTTGAATCATTCTCAGCAAAGAAAAATACTGGATATCATCTAGACGCAGTTAAGTTTGCTAACTGGTTGAAGAGAGAGTTCTGTGTACCACGTGGTGTCAAGCATGAAGTTGATACTATCAAAGATTGTATCAAAGATACTGATGGTAATATAGCAAGTTTAGTAGGAGAGAAAGACATATATCTTGCTGACATGTTCATCGACTGTACTGGATTTAAGTCCTCTATACTCGGTGGTATGATGGGTGTGGAGTGGGATGATTTTCCTTTCCTCATCAACAACAAAGCATGGGCAGTTAGAACAGCATATACTGATAAGAAAACAGAGATGACTAACCACACAGTGTGTACAGCACTGGACAATGGTTGGGTATGGCATGTACCACTTACTTCTAGAATAGGTACAGGATATAATTTCTCTGATAAGTTCATATCAGAAGAAGATGCGTTAGCAGAGTTCAAAGAGTTTCTAGGTGATAGACCATTACTATCTGAGCCACGTTTAATTGAGTGGAAGAATGGTATAGCAAAGAAAGTATGGTGTAAGAATGTTGTAGGTATTGGACTGTCAGCAGGATTTATTGAACCACTAGAATCTAATGGATTATTGAGTGTACATAACTTTGCTGTATACTTAGCAGATGCTTTGTCAATGCATGATGGTAAAGTTAATACTCTTATTAGAGCACACTTCAATCGTAGATGTCGTAAACATATGAGTCAGTTTGCTCATTTTGTTGGTAATCATTTTATGATGACTACTAAAGATAATAGTGACTATTGGAGATACATCTCAAACAATATTAACTACATGGATGATCAGGCAGAAGATGAGCAGGGCACACATGGTGGATACCCACTAGATGATTTCCCATTGAATATTGATACTCTAAGTAAATTTAACTTTAATGATATAGCTGGCAATGCCTATATTTGTGCGGGACATATGCATAGTCCTATCACACCATGGACTCTAGATTACATGGAGAAAAGAGGACAGATTGACATACCCTCATTTAGAGTGCTAGAATCAGGATACGAACTAGAAGAAAACATTCACGACATGATAGATCAGTTCCCCACACCAGAGGAGTTCTACTATAATGACGTAGCGGGTGTAGATTTCCATCATACATTACATGGTTAGTATTTGTATTCTTGGTGGTGGTTCATCTGGATGGATGACTGCTGCTGCCTTTGTTAAAAGATTCCCACATTATAAAATACGTCTCATAGAGAACCCATCTCAGAAACCATTGAGTGTGGGAGAATCTACTCTTGGTCATTTCAATCGTTACTTAGAATGTATTGATTTGAAAGACGAACAGTGGATGAAAGAATGTAATGCGACATATAAATTATCAATACAATTTACTAACTGGCAAAACAAAGGTGATGTATTTCAATATCCTTTTGGTGATATTGATTATACTAACGGTGACTTCCTAACATGGTATTACCTACATTACACATGGCCAGATCTATTTCCTGATACCACATATTGTGACTTCTATAATCCTATTAGTTACCTAGCACATACTAATAAGATGGTGGATGATAATGATCACATCCGTAATTACCAGAAGAGATGGAACGCAGCATATCATTTTGATGCTACAAAATTTGGCGGTTGGTTACGAGATAATATCTGTCAAACTGTAGAGCACACTAAGGCAAGAATTATAACAACACTCTATGATGATGCTTCTAAAGTCAAAGCACTTGTAGATGATGAAGGTAATCATTATGAGGCAGATTATTTTATAGACTGTAGTGGATTTGGATCTGTACTCCTAGAGAAATCTATGGGTCAAGATTTTATAGAGTTCCCTAATCTACCAAATGATTCTGCTGTAGTAACACACGTACCATATACTGATAAAGAAACAGAGCTTAGCAATACAACAGATGGTTATGCCATGGACAATGGTTGGTTGTGGACTATACCTCTATGGAATAGTATTGGAAAAGGTTATGTATATTCAAGTAAGTTCTGTGGTAAAGATCAGGCAGAGCAAGAGTTTAGAAAACATGTAGACTGGGGTGGAGATGTAGAGCATATAAAATTTAAACACGGTAAGAGAAGACTAGGGTGGTCTCAAAATGTAATAGGTATAGGTCTATCATATGGTTTCTTAGAACCATTAGAATCTACTGGTCTGTTTACTACACATGAGAACATACTAAGATTGGTTGATACGTTTGAACGTAGAGATGGACATATAACACAGATTGATATTGATGGATATAACCATGCTGTATCTTATGAACTAGAAGCTATGAAAGAGTTTGTAGAGATGCATTATTATATCTCACCTAGAACAGATACAGAGTATTGGAGACACTATAGTAACAAGTCACCTCTCACATATGATGAGATGTTTGATAAGGTAGTTAGATCTCCACGTTTGTATCAAGAGTTTATACACTGTTGGAATATAGCAAATGCTCCTAGGGATCTGGGTGGTCTAGTATACATCGCAGCAGGACTAGGATATCATCCTCTTACTAAGACAGACTATAAACATAAGATGGCTAGAGGTGAGTTCAATATGGCATATCTAGAAGAAGCAAAACAAAAACATTTCCATTACCGAAAATCTGTGCTAAGATGGTTAAAGAAGCAACCTTCACATTATGAGTATTTGAAAAAGAGAATATATGTTTAGAAAGAAAAAACCTAAAGCAAGATTCTTTAGTCTACATCCTGGCGTACATACTCTACATCCTATCACTAAGGCAGTAGACCTTGATAGAGATTGGGTCAAGACAGAACGAGAAGATTATAAAGATAGACTAGGCAAATGCCCTGTAGGAAAACTACTACAAGGAGAACAACACTTTCCTAATTCTATAGGTCGTTGTCCTGCTATAAATTCTATTATGAGGACAGGTTATATTGTCTATGCTCCTGCTGACTTTAAAGTTCACACCAATGGAGACAGACATACTATACTGTTCACTACAACTCCTTTCGCTCCTCCATCATCTGATTACGTTGTCTTACATGAAACAGATGTAACAAAGTGGTTGATGGATTCTAGTAAGGATAATACAATAGATCAAGTAGTAAAAATTAATACTCCTTGGCGTGTACAAGCTGATGATGATGTCGTATTTCTCCAGACAAAAGTACCTTTCGTTAATGAAACTCGCTTCTCAGCAGTATCTGGTGTTCTCGATCCACGTACTGCTTATGAAATCAATGTCCAACTCTTCTGGCACGTGATGGAAGGTGATGTAACAGTTAAAGCAGGAACACCTCTCTGCTGTTACGTACCCATGTCACGTAAGATGTTAGAAGATCTTGATGTTTCTATTGATGTAGCAACACAGACAGATTATAGACTCGAAGAAGAGTTTGTATTTACTGCGTATAATCAGTTCCCTGAGAATGTTAACGTTACTCAGAGACAGATTAAGACTAATAAAATTTTAAAGAAGTATTGGAATGAGTGACGAGTATCCCCTGTTTTCTGTACCTATAGTTAAGGGCAGAATTGTACCAAGTGAATATGATGAAGCGTCTACTGAGACTATGCTGAGTCGTATCTTTCTTGATAGAAAATTAGGTGACTTTGAAGGTGAGTCGGGTCTATCTACAGGTCCTGATGAGATGAAGTTACATGAAAAAGAAGAACTCAAGTGGTTGATGAAGCCACTAGATTTTGCTGTCAAAGAATACTGGGTGTACACTCTAGGATATAAGAAGATGGCAGATATTAGATGTAGAGATGCATGGGCAAACAAACACTTCGCAGGAGATACTACAGTAGAGCATAGTCACAACGATGGATGGTGGGGTAACTGTCAGATATCATGTGTATACTATTTCAGAAAACCAAAAGGATCTAGTAATATAAAATTCTGTAACCCTAATGATTACATCCTACGTAACCAACCATACGCTATGATGAAGGGGATACATACTATAGCAAGTGAGTTCCCTGCTGAACAATATGAATATGTTCTCTTCCCATCGTGGGTGAGACATAGAGTCGACGAGAGTACCGTAGGTCCTCGCATCGCAATGTCATTTAACTTCCAAGGTTATGATTGATAAATTAGCATTTAAAGTATTACCAATATCCAAGAGAGTATATGAGGACACATATCCTATCTTACTTCCTGTAAGTGAGTGGGAGTTTTCGTTTCATAGTCACTATTGGATAATCACTAAGTGTTTTAAAGATGGTGGTTTAGATCTATTAAAAGAGATGGCAAGCTGCTATCCTATTGTAGATCCAAATAATAGTGATGATGATTTTGATCACAATCCTTTCATGGTACATCACTTACCATACTGGATAACTCACCCTATATGTGAGGCAATTAGAGAGTTCGTATTAAAAGAACACTTTCATCAATCCAAAGATATGGCACTGATAGGAGAACATCTATCAGAGTGGGGTAACATATATGTTAAGGATAAGTCCAGACCTCTTGTCAACTCTGCTATACCTCACGTAGACTTTCCATTTGATGAGGGATGGATATCAAACTTATGGTTATCGAAACATGAAGAAGGAGAAACAAGTACAGACATCTACACGTACAAAGGAGAGATTGATGAAGGAAGGTTTGATTTCCAACTCGATTCACGTCACCACAGGTATAAAGAGTGGCACGAGTGGGTTGGAGACGGAAAAACTCACGTCGAAGGATTTAACAATCTCGATCCAAAAGAAGCCTATCACTGGGGATTCAAAAAAGTAGCATCAGCACCATGTAGATATGGTACTATGACAATCTATAATGCTAATACACCCCATTGCCCTTTCATAGCAGATAGTGTACAATGGAGATGGTCTCAGTGCTTTGGATTCAAATATAAATCTTTAGCAAGAGTTTTCAAGTCTCAAGAATGCCCTAGTTTTTAATGTTTTTAGACGAAATATTTCCGACTCCTATCTGGGGTTTTGATAATATGAATCTTGATGTGGACAGTATTAAGTTCTGGGCATATGAAGAAAAGAAAAAGGATGAGGGTAGAGTTATATCCAACGTAGGTGGTTGGCAATCAAATGATTACAAGTCCTTCGATAATACACCTCTCCAAGATCTTGTAAAGTATGCTCTAAAAGAATCACATCATATAGCAGCTGATCTAGGTATACCTAAATCAGAACGTGTGTTAGAAAATCTATGGGTTAATATCAATCCAAAGTATTCTTACAATCAAGCTCATGTACATCCAGAGGCAAGACTATCAGGTGTGTTCTATGTAGATGCTCCTGAGAAATCAGGTGATATATGTTTCAGTAGAGATAATGGTTATGCTCTAGGAACAGTCGCACCTGAGTTGACTAGATATAGTGGAGTTGAACAACACTATCCTGCCAAGACAAATAGAATGTTAATCTTCCCTGCGTGGGTAGAACATCATGTCAAACCTAACCTGTCTGATGAAGACAGAATTTCTATATCATTCAATATATTATGAGAGAGATCCATAACTTTTTACCTATCTCCTTAGCTAATGAGATACATGATAAGTTAACATCTAATGAGTTCCCGTGGTTCTGGTTAGATGATGTTACTGTATCACCAGAAGAGAGATCAGAAGTTCCTGATTTCTATAGAAGTCAACCAGGTATGCATCACACAGCATATCGTGATGGTAGTGGATTGAGTCAATGGTATGGTGACTTTAGTTTCTTCTATCATTATATTATTGATGCCATGAACCTACAATGGGATCAGTGGTATCTTTCTAGAATTAGATGTGGATTAAACTTCCCTACATTTAGAGAAGAACATTTTTTACATAACCAACCTCATGTTGATTTTCCAGAATCATCACAAGTAGATCACTTTACATGTTTGTACTATGTCAATAACTCAGATGGACCGACGGTTGTATTTGAAGAGAAGGAACAATCGGAGAAGTATACGATCAAGTATCAATGCCATCCCGAAAAAAATAAACTTTTCATTTTTGATGGTAAGCACTATCATGCTAGCTCGTGTCCTTCACGTCATGACGCTAGGTTAGCAATCACAATCAATATAGTAAAACGTCACAACCCTGCTAATGTTAAGCCGTTTCTTCGCGTCGCGTAATCTACACTGCGATGATGGAGTAGTTTACATCCCGCAGTTTCTAGACAACCCACAAGAATACCTATCATGGTCAGATGTAGAGACATGTCTCACACGTGATGATTTGTACTGGGAATTAATAAAGAGTGATGGTAATAAGAGACAACTACCAGAGTACAAACCATTCTGGTCTCCTGTACCATGTCAGGATAAGAACATAATATTCAATCACATAACAGGTGGAGAGAGTTTTGTCATCACTGGTTATAGTAAGATCAAAAGAAAGACACAGGACTTGTGTATAGAGATAGAAAGATCTCTAGATGTCAGTACGGATATACATGTATATGGAGCACGAACTAAGTCTCCATCATTCAAAACACACTGTGATCATTTTTCTAACTTCATCATACAGTGTGTTGGAGAGACACCATGGAAAGTATATAAGAACAAACAAACGTCATTACTTAGATGTAATAATGACAAACCAATAAACTATGATATAATGGAGGTTGATTGGGAAGGGATATTAAAGCCTGGCGATCTTCTCTATATACCTGATAGAGCATATCACTGTGCTTTACCAGATAAAACAAGGTTATCAATGAGTATTCCTTGTGCTCCGACTGTACTCAACCCAGAGTTCTATGACAGACGTAACTACAAAATACAAACCGATAATTAAAGTATGGAAGGAAGCAGTTCCTATTCCATTAGTCGATTACTTGTACACCGAGTTTAGACTGATGAGGGATGCTTTGCTTGCTATGGGGAGTAGTGAAGGTTATCGTGACCCTACGGTGCCTGGTTGTTTCTCTTGGTATTCACCTCTATGTTTTGAAGCATTGAGTCTACATTTGAAACCTCAAGTGGAGAAAATACTAAAGACAAACCTTGAACCAACCTATTCTTATGGCCGCATATATACTGAAGGAAGTGAACTTGTCAGACATACTGACAGACGTTCCTCAGAGATAGCAGTCAATCTGTCTATTGCTCGTGACATCAAGTGGGATCTAAATTTTTTATGGGAGGAGCAAACTCTACATATTGACTTAGAACCAGGTGATGTGGTAATATACAGTGGAGACATTCCACACTGGAGAGAAAAGTATACAGGCAAAGAGCATATCAATGCCTTTATGCAGTATGTCTATGCTGATGGTCAATACAAAGACTTGAAGTATGACACACGTCCTTATCTCGCTACACCATTTGCTCTAGCACAGCAAGATATACAAGATGAAGTAAACAATTATGTCTGAACAACCAGAGGCAGCAGGAATGGGTACCGTTGAAAATGCACCACAAGAGTGGACATTTGATATGGTATGGGAAGACTTCGTTGCTCAGTTATCTGAAGCACGAGAAGAAGTTAAAGAAAGGGAAGAAGAGCTAGATAAAAACTCTAGTCTTATGACTCGCATAGATTTAACTGACCTTAACGATGCACGTACAAAAGTGAATCGCCTTGAAGGTGCTTGTGAAGCACTTGATATTATACGCACCACCGTCCTAGGTGTCGAATCCAAAATCCAACGTACTGAGGAAACTACAGCATGACTATCGAAGAAATGATTACAGACTTTACTGAGCAACAAGGTAAGGTCAGAGCAGAAGTGGCAGAAATTAAAGAAGCCCTTAAAACAAGAGAAGACCAACTATTAAGACTCCAAGGAGCAATAGAAGGTCTAAGATTAGCAACTAAGGATCAAGAGGGAACTCCTGCTGAACCAGTTGTCGAACCGACAGTTAAATAATTATTCCACAAACTTAAGGAACTTACTTGATATCAAGTCATGTTTCTCATCAAACTCTAAACGTCTGCGGGCATGGGTCTTATCTCCTTCAACAATGAGATAGTACCTTTTACCATAGACGTTTTTTGTTATGCCTATAGCAACTATAGGTCTATCGTCATATTTGTCGCCAACGTCAAATGGAATAGTCTCAGAAGTACCATTAAAAGGTGTCTCTGTTTTACTCCAGAGGTGTTCTCTGAGTCTGTATTCACCTGTTGGTGCTTCTCTGTCTCTAAGTCCAGCCATGAGTTCTATAAATACAAAAGAGGATAATACTGACTAATATTCAATGGCAACCCTTTTAGTAAAGGTAGCA
>MDTB01070056.1_pt1 | contig 10486 bp, 21 predicted proteins | sample 811161 | NCBI WGS metagenome assembly MDTB01 (sample SAMN05326650, study PRJNA326480) | marine metagenome | isolation source: seawater | place: Mediterranean Sea | collected 2009
GAAAAGCTCTATAGAAGTTCTTGATAAGATCTTTTCAGTGAAAATAAATCACAAACTAATAAGTAATGTCTTATATAAAACAAATGCTAATTATAAAGGCAGACATGCTAAAACGAAGCAGCAAAATGAAGTCTCTGGACCTACATCAAAAATTTATGCTCAAAAAGGAACTGGTAATGCAAGGCATGCGAGCAGGAAAGCTCCTATATTTGTTGGTGGTGGAGTAGCTCATGGACCAAAAGGACAATCCTCTTACAAAATTAGAAAATTAAATAAAAGTGAAAAAAAACAGAGTATCGCATCACTTATGAGTGAAAAAATTAAAAATGATAAGCTACTTATTTTTGCTGATTTTTCCAGTGAAATTAAAAAAACTAAAGAAATGAATTTGATTTTAAAAAAATTTGAAATTTTAAATTGTTTAATTATCTTAGATAAATCTTCTAAGGAAAAAGTTGAAAAATCATTGAGGAATATTCCAAATGTTAAAGTAACAGATATTAATCATTTTAGCGCATATGATGTTATCAAATACAAAAAAATTGTTTTTACAGAAACTTCTGTAAAAGAATTAGAAAAGAGATTTGCTTAATATGGAAAAGATACATTTATACGATAAGATAATTTCACCATTATTAACAGAAAAATCTACAAATTTGTCAGGTTTAAACAAAATAGTTTTTAAGGTGCATAAAAATGCAAACAAAAAAAACATTAAGACTAATATCGAAAAAATTTTTAAAGTAAATGTAATGAAAGTAAATATTATCAATAAACAAAACCGGACTAAGCTTACCAGAGGAAGAAAAGTAAAAGTCTCAGGTTTTAAAAAAGCAATTATAACTTTAAAAAAAGGTCAAAGTATTGATCTAACTACAGGAATTTAATATGGCACTAAAAACTTTTAAACCCTACACAAAGTCAACTAGAGGAACGATTTTAGTTAATAGAGAAGGTCTTTGGAAAGGTAAACCATTTAAAGGATTGGTTTCCCCTAAAAATGCTATGAAAGGGAGAAATAATAATGGCCATATAACATCTATAAACCGTGCCGGAGGTCATAAAAAGATGTACAGGCACGTTGATTTTTACAGAAAAAAATTTGATGCTCCAGCGAAAGTTGAGAGAATAGAATATGATCCAAACAGATCTTGTTACATAATGCTTGTAAAATTTGATGATAATTCTCACGCTTATTATTTAGCTCCACAAAAAATTAAAATTGGAGATATTGTTGAAAATGGATCTAAAAAAGAAATAAAGGTCGGTAATTGCATGCCGTTACAGGATATACCAGTCGGAATTGATATTCATAATGTTGAAATCCAACCAGGTGGCGGAGGTAAAATTGCCAGATCTGCGGGCACCTCAGTCACTATAAGCGGTTTAGATGGTAATTATAGTTTAATAAAATTAGCTTCTGGAGAGGTAAGAAAAATTGACTCAAGATCATTAGCTACAATTGGCGTACTAAGTAATCCAGATCAAAAAAATATTAAGATTGGAAAAGCAGGAAGATCTAGATGGCTTGGAAGGAGACCACATACAAGAGGAGTTGTCAAAAATCCAGTGGATCACCCTCATGGCGGTGGAGAAGGAAAAAGTGCTGGTGGAAGACACCCAGTTTCTCCTACAGGGCAATCAGCGAAAGGTCTTAAAACTCGTGATAATAAAAGAACAGATAAATTTATTGTTAAAAGAAGAAATAAACGAAAGGATACTAAATAATGGCAAGAGCAGTTTGGAAAGGTCCTTTTGTAGAAGAAAGCTTAATGAAAAAAGTTGATAAGTATAAAACTGATCCAAAAAAGATACCTATTAAAACATGGTCAAGAAAGTCTACCATTTTACCAGATTTTGTTGGTGTGAGTTTTTTAATTTATAATGGTAAAAAATTTGTGCCAATAACTGTATCTGAAGACATGGTAGGCCATAAGTTAGGGGAGTTTGCGCCGACAAGAACTTTCTTTGGTCACACTCCAGCAGATAAAAAAGCTAAACCAGCTGAGGCAGAGGCTAAAAAATAATTATGACTAAAAAGACGAAAAAAGAGACAAAAAAAGAAAAAACTGTTAGATCTGTAAATAATAATATTAGGTCAAGTGTTAGAAAATTAAATCCTATATTAAGAGGAATTGTAGGAAAAAAAGTAGATATAGCTATAAGAGATTTGGAATTTTCAGAAAAAAGAATTACTAAAGATATTAGAAAGACAATTAGCTCAGCAGTAGCAAATGCAGAGAATAACTTCCAATATGATATTGATAAATTAATTGTTAAGGAAGCTTATTGTGGAAAAAAAATTACTATGAAAAGATTTAGACCTAGAGCAAAAGGTAGAGCTGCACCAATATTAAAGCCTTATTCTAGTGTAACTATAATATTATCAGAAGCAAATAAGATGGAGAGTCATGGGACAAAAAGTTAATCCAGTTGGTTTTAGATTAGGTGTTAACAGAGGTTGGGATTCTGTTTGGTATGCCAAAAAAAAAGATTTTGGAAATTATTTAATAGAAGATTTTAAAATTAGAGAATACATAAAAAAAAATGTTATTAATTCTGGTGTCTCAAAGGTAATGATAGAAAGAACTTCTAATAAATGTTACGTAACCATATACACATCCAGACCTGGTTTTGTTATAGGAAAAAAAGGCAGTGACATTGATAAGATTAAAAATAATTTGTCAAAATTTACAAAAAACGAAGTCACATTAAATATTAAAGAAGTAAAAAAACCTGAGACTAATTCATATTTAGTTGCGGAAAATATAGCACAACAGTTAGTTAAAAGAATCTCTTATAGACGTGCAATGAAAAGAGCTATGCAATCTTGCTTAAGACTAGGAGCTAAAGGAATTAAGGTTTCTGTTAGTGGAAGACTAGGTGGAAATGAAATTGCTAGAACGGAATGGTTAAGAGACGGATCAATACCTTCTCATACACTAAGAGCAGATATAGATTATGCTGAAGCAGAGGCACTAACAACATATGGCATAATTGGAATCAAAGTTTGGATTTACAAAGGTGAAGTCTTTGCAAAAGAATTTAGCCAAGAAACAAACAAAATAATTTCAACTGAAGGTAAGGAATAATGCTTCAACCTGTAAGAACAAAGTGGAGAAAAGCTCACAAAGGAAGAATACATGGTAATGCCTCAAGAGCTAATTTCATTAATTATGGTGCATACGCACTTAAAGCACTTACTCCAGAAAGAGTAACTGGTAAACAAATAGAGGCTGCCAGAGTTGCATTAACCAGACACATGAAAAGACAAGGAAGAGTATGGACGAGAATATTTCCAAACATTCCAGTCTCTAAAAAACCAATTGAAGTTCGTATGGGTAAAGGAAAAGGTTCACCTGAATACTATGCTTGTAGGGTTAAACCTGGAAGAATTTTATTTGAGGTCGATGGTGTTTCCGAACAAATTGCAAAAGAGGCATTGTACAAGGCTTCAGCAAAACTACCTATTAAAACTAAAACAATAAAGAGATTTTTATAAGATGAAAAAACAAGAAATAAAAAAACTTTCAAAAGATGAAATTTTAAAGAATATCGATAAATCAAAAAAAGATTTATTTAACTTTAGATTCCAAAAAATTAATTCTCAGGTTACAAACCCTTCAAAAATTAATGAAACTAAAAAAACAATTGCAAGACTAAAGACAATATTAAAAGGAAAAATAAATGCCTAAGAAAATTTTAACAGGTATCGTAGTTAGTGATAAACCAAATAAAACAATTACTGTGATGATTGAAAGAAAATATTCCCATCCAGTGTTAAAAAAAGTTGTGAAAGTTAGAAAAAAATACAATGCACACGATGAAAATAATAAATACAAGGAAGGTGACAAAGTTACAATTATTGAGAGTAAACCTTTTTCTAAAAATAAAAAATTTCAGGTAATGGAGAATTCAAAATAATGATACAGGTACAAACAGAATTACAAGTTGCTGATAATACAGGAGCAAAAAAAATAGAATGTATTAAAGTGCTTGGCGGCTCAAAAAGAAGATATGCTAGTATTGGTGACACAATAGTAATTGCTGTAAAAGAGGCTATACCTAAAGGAAAAGTTAAAAAAGGTTCTGTTCATAAAGCTGTCGTAGTAAGAGTTAAAAAAGGCATCCACAGAGATGATGGATCAAAAGTAAAATTTGATAATAATGCAGCTGTATTGGTTGATGATAAAGGTGAACCAGTTGGAACTAGAATTTTTGGTCCTGTAACTAGAGAGTTAAGAACCAGAGGACAAATGAAAATAATTTCACTAGCACCAGAGGTACTATAATGATTAAAAAAGGTTTAAAAGTTAAAATTCTTACTGGAAAAGATAAAGCTAAAGAAGGTGAAGTAATTGAAATAGATAGATCAAAAAATAGAGCAAAAGTAAAAGATCTTAATATGATTAAAAAACACATTAAAACTACAAAAGAGAAAAAAGGTGGAATTTTTTCGAAAGAAAATTATATACATTTATCTAATCTAAAATTAGTTGATGAACAAAAAAAAACTAAAAAATCTGCAGGTAAAAAATAATGACACCTAGATTAAAAGAAATTTATTTAAAGGAAATTCAGCCAGCTTTAAAAGCTGAATTTAAACTAAAAAATTTAAATATGGGACCAAAAATTGAGAAAATTATTTTAAATATGGGTTTAGGACTGGATGGAAATGACTCCAAAACGCTGAAGTCATGTGAGGAAGATTTAGCAAAAATTACTGGTCAAAAACCAGTTGTTACAAAATTTAAAAAATCAGTTGCAAACTTTAAAACAAGAAAAGGAACTAGCGCAGGCTTAAAAGTGACTTTAAGAAAAAATAGAATGTATGAATTTCTTGATAGATTAGTAAATATTGCCTTGCCTAGAGTAAAAGATTTTAGAGGATTATCTTCAAATGGATTTGATAAATTTGGTAATTACACTTTTGGTATTAAAGAGCATATTATATTTCCAGAAGTAAGTTTTGATAGGGCGGATAAAGTTAGAGGGTTAGATATTGTAGTTGTAATATCATCAAAAAATAAAGAGCAAAGTTTGGCCTTATTAAATAAAATGAATTTTCCATTCATAAAAAAAGGAGAAAATTAAAATGGCAAAATTGAGTTCAATTAACAAAAATAATAGAAGAATAAAACTTTCAGACAGATTGTTTAATAAAAGAGCAAAATTAAAAAAGATTGTTATGGATAAAAAGATTCCTCTAGAGGAAAGATTTAAAGCACAACAAAAGCTTTCAAAATTACCAAGAAATTCTGCAAAAATAAGAGTGATGAATAGATGTCAAATTACTGGAAGACCTCATGGAGTATATAGAAAATTAAAAATATCAAGAATTGCATTAAGACAACTTGGATTACAAGGGAAAATCCCTGGTTTAGTTAAATCGAGTTGGTAGAAAGGAAAATTATGAGCTTAAGTGACCCAATCGGAGATATGATAGCAAGAGTAAAGAATGCTCAAGCTAGAAATCATAAAAAAGTAGAATTACCATCCTCAAATTTTAAGAGCAAAATTGCAGATATATTAAAAAATGAGGGATTTATAAAAGATTTTAAAGTTTTAAATGATGAAACAAAGAATATTTTGTCCTTAGAATTAAAATATCATTCTGGAAATCCAGTAATAAATAATTTTGAGAGAGTCTCTAAGCCTGGAAGAAGAATATTTTCAAGTGCAGATAGCCTTCCAAAAATAAATAATGGTTTAGGTATTGCGATATTATCAACACCAAAAGGTGTGATGACAGATATTGATGCAAGAAAACACAGAGTTGGTGGTGAAATAATTTGTAAGGTTTTTTAATATGTCAAAAATAGGAAAAATTAATATTTCGATACCTGAAAAAGTTAAAGTTGCTATAGCTGGTGATATATTAAGTATCGAGGGACCACTTGGTAAAAAATCTCTCAGTATTGATTTAGACATGTTCAATTTAGATATTAAAGAGGGAAAAGAAATATCAATAAAACCTAAAAAGATTGATCAAAATACAAAAAGATTATGGGGCATGAACAGAAGTTTAATAAATAATGCTGTTGTGGGGTCAATTAAGGGATATGAAAAAATATTAGAGCTTGTTGGTGTAGGATACAGAGCTGCTTTAAAAGGAAACCAATTAAATCTTCAACTCGGTTATAGTCATGATATTAATTTTGAAATTCCAGAAGGTATTAAGATCGCAGTTGAAAAACAAACTACACTAAAAATAACAGGTTTTGATAAACAATTGGTTGGATCTGTTGCATCAAAAATTAAAACATTAAGAAAAATTGAGCCATACAAAGGAAAGGGTATTCGAGAAAAAGGTCAATATATTTTGAAAAAAGAAGGTAAGAAAAAGTAATGAAATTAAACACAAGCATAAGAAAAAAATTTAGAGTTACAAATAAACTTAAAAAAGTCTCTAAAACTGGAAGATTTAGACTAAGTATATTTAGATCAACGAAAAATATTTCCGCACAAATCATTGACGATTCAAAAAATATTACCCTTTTATCAGCCTCTTCTATAGAGAAGGATATAAAAGAAACTAAAATAAAAAATAAATCTGAATTATCGGTGATAGTTGCAGAAAAATTGGCTAAAAAAGCCCAAGAAAAAAAAATTAGCAAAATATATTTTGATAGAGGGATATATAAATATCACGGAAGAGTAAAAATTTTTGCTGAAACATTAAGAAAAAATGGAATGGAATTTTAAAAATGGAAAATTTTAAACAAAAAAAATCTGATGATATTCTAGAAAAATTAGTTCATATAAATAGAATAACAAAAGTTGTTAAAGGGGGTAGAAGATTTGGTTTTTCAGCCTTAGTCGTCGTGGGTAATCAGGCAGGAAAAATAGGAATAGCTCACGCAAAAGCCAAACAAGTTCCTGATGCTATAAAAAAAGCAAATGAAATTGCCAGAAGAAAACTAATTCATATTCCCTTAAGAGAGGGAAGAACAATCCATCATGATGTAAAGGCTAAAGATGGATCTGGTCGAATTATTTTTAGATCGGCATCTAAAGGAACAGGAATAATTGCTGGTGGTCCTGTAAGAGCAGTCTGTGAGGTTTTGGGAGTTAAAGATATTGTTGCAAAGTCTATGGGTACCTCAAATGCCCATAATGTTATAAGAGCAACATTAAAAGCTCTTATGAAACAAAATTCACCTAAGCAAATTTCATCAATTAGAAATAAAAAAATTTCAGAAATAATTGAAAAAAGAGGATAATGATAGAACTTAATAATAGATTGAAAATTAATAAATCAAAAATTAGAGTTGGAAGAGGGATTGGCTCTGGTAAAGGTAAAACATCTGGAAGAGGTGTAAAAGGTCAAAAGTCCAGATCTGGTGTAGCAATAAAAAGTTTCGAAGGTGGACAGATGCCACTTTACAGGCGACTTCCAAAAAGAGGTTTCAATACTATTAAAAAAGAGACAATTGCAGTCTTAAATTTAGAAAAAATTCAATACTTTATAGATAAAAAGACAATTGATACAAAAAGTGTTTTAAACTCTTCTCTCCTAAAAAAACTTAGACTAATAAATAAAAATTCAGATAAGCTTAAAATTTTAGGGACAGGAGAAATTAAAGATAAGATTAACATAGAAGCAGATTTAGCATCAAAATCTGCATTAGAAAAACTTGAAAAAATTGATGGATCTATACAATTAAAAAAATAATTTTTTATTAAATGAGCTCATCATCTTCAAGTAGTGATTTAAAAAATCGGATAATATTTACAATTGCAATATTAGCAGTTTATAGATTTGGAACATTTGTTCCATTGCCTGGTATTGATCCTGAACAACTTAAGATTTTAATGGAAGGAAATCAAAAAGGATTACTTGGCATGTTTAATGTTTTTGCTGGAGGCGCAGTGAGTAGAATGGCAATCTTTGCACTAGGAATAATGCCATATATATCATCTTCAATTATAGTCCAATTACTTACAGGAGTATCAGACTATTTCAAAAATCTTAAAGCACAAGGTGAAACAGGTAGAGCAAAAATAACTCAAATAACAAGATATGGAACAGTGCTACTTGCTACAGTCCAAGGCTATGGACTATCTGTTGGTTTAGAGTCATCTGCAAACTTAGTAATTAACCCAGGACTTTTTTTTAAAATTTCTACAGTAACAACAATTGTAGCAGGAACAATTTTCTTAATGTGGCTAGGTGAACAAATAACACAAAGAGGTATAGGAAATGGAATTTCTCTAATAATTTTTGCTGGTATTGTTGCAGAAATTCCAAGAGCTCTAGTTACTACTTTTGAATTAGGAAGAACTGGTGCAATTTCAACTTTTATGATCATAGGAATATTTGTTTTGCTGATCCTTACTATCTTGTTCATCGTATTTATGGAAAGAGCTTTGAGAAAAATCTTAATTAATTATCCAAAAAGGCAGATGGGAAACAAAATGTATGGTGGTGAGTCTTCACATTTACCCTTAAAAATCAACCAAGCTGGAGTTATTCCTGCTATTTTTGCCTCAGCTTTGCTTTTGTTACCAGTAACATTTTCAAATTTTAATATTTCTGAAAATGAAACGTTTTTAAATTTAAGTTCTTATTTTACACAAGGACAACCACTTTATATGTTGTTGTTTGCATCAGGAATAATCTTTTTTACATTTTTTTATACCTCTATAACATTTAATCCGACTGAAACTGCTGATAATTTGAGAAAATATGGAGGATTTGTTCCAGGCATAAGACCTGGTGAAAGCACAGCAATTTATATTGAAAATATTTTAACAAAATTAACCACAATCGGAGCATTATATTTAACATTGGTATGTTTAATGCCTGAATTCTTGATTGCAAATTATCCAATTCCTTTTTATTTGGGTGGAACATCAGTTTTAATTGTAGTTGTTGTAGCTATTGATACTGTTACGCAGATTCAAACTAGACTTATGAGCTCACAATACGAGCAATTAATTAAGAAAACTAAATTTGGTAAATAAATAGAAAAGTGAACTTAATTTTATTTGGACCTCCAGGTGCTGGTAAAGGTACTCAAGCAAAATATTTGGTCAAAAAATTAAATAATTTTCAAATATCAACAGGTGATATGCTCAGGGATGAAATTCAAAAAAATAGTGAAATTGGAAAAAAAATTGTAAATGATATGAATGATGGAAAATTTGTAAGTGACCAGATTGTTAATACACTCATTGAAAATGTATTATTTGATCCACAAAAAAAAAATAGATTAATTTTTGATGGATATCCTAGATCTTTAGCACAAGCTGAAAATTTAGAGGTGTTATTAAAAAAAACTAATCAAACTATAGACTTTGTTTTTTTTCTCAACGTAAATAAAGAGACGATTATAAAAAGAATTGAACAACGAAAAATTTTAGAAAAAAGATCAGATGACGATTTAAGTACTATAATAAAAAGATTTGATACATATATGGAAACCACCAAACCTGTTTTAGATTTCTATTCAAAAAATCCAAATTTTTATGAAATAGATGGCGACGCAAAAATCGTGGAAATTACCACTAAAATAGACAATTTTATCAAGGTTTAACCCGTTGACTTTAAAAGATCTTATTATATAAAAGGCTGAAATTATCTCAAAATATATGGCTCGTATTGCAGGTATAAATATCCCACAGAATAAACTTGTGCATGTAGGCCTTACCTACATTTATGGTATTGGTGATAAATTTTCTTCTCAAATTTGTAATTCTTTAAAAATTCCTAAAGAAAAAAGAGTAAATCAATTAACAGATGAAGAAATATTAAAAATTAGAGAGTACATTGATCAGAATTTTAAAGTTGAGGGTGATTTAAGAAGAGATTATTCATTAAGTATAAAAAGATTAATTGATCTTGCTTGTTACAGAGGATCACGACATAGAAAAAAATTACCAGTAAGAGGTCAAAGAACTAGATGTAATGCAAGGACTAGAAAAGGGAAAGCAATAGCTATTGCTGGTAAAAAATTAACTCCACTTAAAAAATAATTATGGCTAAAGTTGACAAGGTTGAAAAACAAGATTCTAAAATCGAAAAATCAGCTAATAAAGTAAAAAAAAGTTCTTATTCAAAAAAGAAAAAAACAAAAAAAAATATTTTGAATGGAATTGCATATGTTCAATCAACTTTTAACAATACTATTATTTCTATTGCTGATACAAATGGAAATGTTATTTCATGGGCTTCAGCAGGTCAAAAAGGTTTTAAAGGATCAAGAAAATCCACACCTTATGCAGCTCAAATTGCTGCTGACGCAGCAGCATCAAAAGCTCTCGAATATGGAATGAAAACCTTATCTGTTGAGGTTAAGGGCCCAGGATCTGGTAGAGAAACCGCTTTAAGAGCTCTACAAGCTAGAGGCTTTAAAATTTTATCAATCAAAGATACAACACCTATGCCACACAATGGTACTAGACCACCAAAAAAAAGGAGAGTTTAATGGAAACTGAAAATGTTAATGTAAAAAATTGGAAATCTCTAATTAAACCATCGAAA
>MDTB01093816.1_pt1 | contig 10486 bp, 11 predicted proteins | sample 811161 | NCBI WGS metagenome assembly MDTB01 (sample SAMN05326650, study PRJNA326480) | marine metagenome | isolation source: seawater | place: Mediterranean Sea | collected 2009
AGAAAAAAACTAATATATTTTTATTATCAATTTTTTTTTTTAAAAGAAAAGAAATTATTTGAATAAATAATACCAACTTTTTTTAATAAAATTATATTTGAAAATACTAAAATAATTACAGCTGCAAAATTAAAAGAATAATATTTGATAAAGGGTAAATAAAAAAGGGAATTTATATAAAAAATTGACGAAGGTGTTCTAAACCCATGATTAAATTGTCCTATACCAATATTTAAATTAAATTGAGTTAGATTATAAGTATACACAAAATGATAATAGGGAAAATCATCATGATTTTTAAATATTAATAATGATAGTAAAGAAAAAAAATAAACAATTAAAAAAATCAAAAATTCTTTTTTTATATTGATTAAAGAATTTTGTTTGAAAAAGATAACAAAGCCTAACAATCCAACCAATAAATAAACTGAATTAAAAAAGTAATTATGTGGTAAAAAAAAGTTTGATGAGTATGAAAAAAATATACTAGATATTAATCCAAAGATTCCTAAGTAACCAAAATTAATATCTTTTGTCTCTTTACAAAATAACTTTACAAATATGTAGCCATAACCAATTAGCGAAATTAATATCAATAGAAAAGTACTTATTAAGATTAATAAATTCATTTAATTATTTACAGACAAATATTTTAAAGTTATATCCTAAATATTACAAAAATTACTATGATATAAATTATTTATAATTTAACAAATCAAGAAAAATGACATCAAATGCAGTTGATAAAAGACAAAATAAAGCTGAAAAGTTATGTTGTTTTTTATTATCTCTTCTCCCAATAATCTTTTTTTTAGGAAACGGTGTAGGAAATTCTTTAGTTATTATTATTGATATTTTATTTTTGTTTATTCTGATTAGAAATAAAGAGATTAGTTTCTTACATGACTTTACATTTTACTTATTAATTATTTTCTGGTTAATCTTAATTGGTAATTTAATTATAAGCATTAATATTGAAAATTCTTTAGGGAGAAGTGTGGGTTTTGTAAGATTTATTTTATTAGTCTTTGCGTTAAAATACTTTCTTCAATTTAAGAAAATTAAATTGAAAGAGTTTATTTTTAAATCTTGGCTGTTTTTTTTTATAATCATTTCAATTGATCTAATTTTTGAAATAATTTTTGGTTTTAACACTCTGGGTTTCACATCATATATGCCTGGAAGGCTCTCTGGTTTTTTTAATCAAGAGTTAAAAATTGGACATCTTTTTTTATCATTTTTTCTTATCATTTTGTCTATAATTTTATATTTTAGATCTTCAACCTCTCAATTTGATAAAAAATTAATTAAAAATTTTAGTGATAATCATTTATTTTTTTTAGTATTGTTGTTTATTTTGATCAGTTTTTTTATTGGTGAAAGATCAAATTTTATAAGATGTATAATTATGTCACTATTATTTTTTTTAATCGTTTCAAAAGAATGGCTTAAGATTATAAAATTTCTAATAATATCCTTTTTAATTACTACAATATTTTTAATGTCGTCAAAAAATTATCATTGGAGATACTGGCAAGCATTTTTAAAACCTTTAATATCAAATCCTGTAAAATTTGTAGACAATTCTTATTATGGTTCACATTACAAGACAGCTATTCAAGTATTTAAAAATAATAAACTTTATGGCGTAGGATTAAAAAATTATAGAATTGAGGTTCAAAAAGATAAGTATAATGAATTATCATCAATTCATCCTCATCAAGTACATTTTGAAATACTCTCTGAATTGGGCATTATAGGATACTTATTTTTTATTAGTTTTGTGTTTATAAGTATTTTAAAGTCATTTATATTTTTTAAAAAAACTAAAGACTATTTTGTGTTATCTTCAATGTTGTATTTTATAACTATTTTGTTACCTGTTCTACCTAGCGGCAGCTTTTTTACAAGTTTTGGAGCAACAATGTTTTGGATAAATTACGCTTTTATGACATCAAGTGAAAAAACTCAGAATTTAAATGAATGATTTGACTCTTGTAATTCCGGCAAAAAATGAGGCGGAATCATTACCTAAAGTTCTTGAAGAATTAAAAAAATTTAATTATCAAATCTCTGTGATATTGCATAAAACAGACTATCAAACAATCAAAGCAATAGAAAATTTTGATGTAGAATTAGTTTATCAAGAAAATTTTGGTTATGGTGATGCTTTAATACTGGGTATTAATAATTGTAAAAGTAAGTATTTTTGTATTTTTAATGCAGATGGATCATTTAATCCTAATGAACTTGGACATATGATTAAAAAAATTAAGGATGAAAAATTAGACTTTGTTTTTGCATCCAGATATCAGAAAAATTCTGGAAGCGAAGACGATACGATTGTTACATTATTTGGAAATTATTTCTTTAGTACAATCGGAAAAATTTTTTTTAATTTAAATATTTCAGACATTTTGTACACATTTGTCTTAGGTAAAACTGATTGTGTAAAAAGACTTAATCTAGAAAGAAAAGATTTTACACTTTGTGTTGAACTTCCAGTCAAAGCTAAAAGAAATGGTATGAAAATTGCCTCCATAAGTTCATTTGAGAGAGCAAGAATTGCAGGTAAAAAAAAAGTCAATGCTTTTAAAGATGGTTCACTAATACTAATTTATTTAATCAAACTTTTTTTCAAATAAAATGAATAAATTATTTAACAAGACTTATAAATAAAAAACAACAATTGAAAATTATTAAAATATTTAAATTTTTATATGAAAATAATTCTTTACCAAAATTTGAATTTAAAATCAGTGTGAATAAAACTAAATAAATTATAGGTTCAAAATAATTATGATAAATCGTCAATTGAAAATTTGAGAACAATAAAATAAATAAAATTAGGTAATTAAAAGAACTTTTTTGAAATAAGAAAACAAAAATATAAGCGATTGGTATTATTAGTAATAGCTGCAAATTTGGAGAGTTAATTATTTGATTCAATATTATATAAAATATACCACCGCCTCCTAAATTATTATAAATATTACCATAGTCAGAAAAGAAGAATGTTAATAAAAGAAATAACGAAATTAAAATAAATTTTTTATCTTTGAATAAAGAAAAATTAGATTTGATTCTATTCAGAAAAATAAAGAAAAAAGGTATTAGATGAAAAAAAATTATACTTGAAGAATAAAAAAATTTGTTTGAAAAGTTTAAAAAAGAGAATGTTTTTTCAGTCAACCCCCATTCACCTGATGACCTTAAAAAGTTTATATCTAAGAAAAAAATATAATAAAATGCTGGTAATGCTAAAACCAGATTAAAGAATATTACTAAAAAAATTTCTTTAAATAATTTTCTTTTTAGAAAAAAAATTAAAAAATCAAAAAAGAAGTAAACTGAAAAAATTGAAAATATAGGCATAAAATATGAAGATAAAGACAAGAAAAAAATATTTAAGAAAATTTTTGAAAAACTATATGTTTGATATTTATAAATTAGAAAATAAAATATAGAAATTATAAAAAACAATATTCCATATAAATAACTGTCTGGCCAAATTGAATAAGACCTTATAGTTGGTGATATAAAGATTAAAGATGAAATGAGGGCTAATTTTTTATCATCAATTTTGTTAAATCTTATTTTTAAACACAGGTAAAAGAAAAAATAAATTAATAGGGGAATTAATAAATGTAGAAATCTAAAAGTTTCAACACTTTTAGAAAAATTCAAAATTTTTGAGGAAAAAATAAAAAATATTGGAGAATGCCTATGCTCTAAAGTATCGTAATTTAGAAAATAATAAAAAAAATCCTCTTTAAATAAAAGTGTTCTCTCTAAATGAGAGTAAAAATCATTTTTTGCACCACCTAATGAATCTTCATTAAAAATAAATCCCAAGATTATAGTAAAAAAAAGAATGATGGGTATTATAAAATTTTTAAGTTTTAAATTATTTAAGACCATTATAAATTTTTGAAATAGTTTTAGTCAGAAAGTAATCAAAGGAATATGAATATTTTTTTTTAAATCTTTTTTTTATAAAAAAAAAGAAATCAAATGCTTGGGACCTTTTTATCCACCATTTTTTTTCGAATTTTTTATAACTCGACATAATACCATCGTTAACTTGACGATAATAAGTTAAGTTTTTATTTAGTACATTATAATTTTTTTTATAAAGTGAAAATACACAACATAATCTAAAATCAATTTCTAGGAAATCAAATTTTTCTTTTTGAAATTTTTTTATGCAATCTAATAAATATTTTTTCTTTATACTTATTGAACTTGTAGGAAAAGTCGTTGGCCAAATTTTATTACTGTTCACTCTTTTGTTATCATAATTAAATGCATTTAATTGAGATTTATCTTTTATTAATGGAATATCACATACAGCTTGAGAGTAAGGATTCTTTTCAAAATATTCTACAATATCTCTAAGCTTATTTTTTCTAAAAATGTCATCTCCATCAAGCAAACAAATAATTTTTCCTCTACTTTTTTTTAATCCTATTTCAATTGATTTTATTTGATTTAAAGCGCTAGTTTTCTTAATTATATTTCTAAATAATCTTATTTTTTTATATTTTGATATTAGTTTATAAGAATTATCTGTAGAAAGATTATCTATAACTATTATCTCAAAATTTTTATATCCTTGGCTTAGCACTGATTTGATAGTGTCGACGATGTATTTTTTTTTGTTATAATTTGTTATAATTACTGAAACATTACATTTTGCTTTTTTCATTTATTTCTAAAAAGATTATTAAGTAATATTATTATAAACAAGATAGAAACTCCGGAATATTGCAACATATGTCTGTCAATCCCATAAACTACATGCCATTCAAAATCAGATTGAATTATATAAAAAATTGAAAATGTTGATAAATTTAACAATAAGAAAAAAATAAGTATTGGTGTTAAAAAACTAATTCTTTTAAAAAAAATTATAAATAGACTAAAAAAACCAAGTAACAAAAGAGGATTTTTAAATAAAGAAAATAAATAATATTTAATAATAAAAAAAAATTTATAAATAATATTTTCTAAATAAAATAATTCTTTATAGTTATAATCACCAGAAAATTGGAATGAGGCATCTAAATTGATTTGGTAAATTTTTGAAATACTAATTTTGAAAAGTATAGTTATAAATAAGAACAACGTTAAAAGATAAACTTTATCGAACTTTTTATTTAAGAATTTTGATATGATTAATATAAAATATGATAATAACACATATACAAAACACTCATATTTGATCCAAATGATTGTATTATTGATTAATATGAAAAGTAAATAATTTAAAATCCTATCATCTTTATCAATATAAATTAAATAAACATATCTAGTCAAAAAGATTATCAATGAAAAAACAATAATATCTTGGTTTCCTGTAAAGTGATTTAAGTTAAATGCTATTAACGAAAAAAAAACAAATGAGAGATTTTTTATCTTTTGATTTATAACTAAATCACAAATTGAAAAAATAGATAATAAATATAAAAATAAATAAAATAGCCTACCAAAATATTCAAACTTTAAAGGACTAATCGACCAAAAAAAAGCCCAAATGTATGATCCTAAATGGGGATATTCATATTTTGGGAGAGATGACAAATTTTCAAATCCCATATTTTGATAAAAATTGAGTGCTCTTTTGTACCAATGAAATTTACCGTCCCAACTTAAATCAGGATAAGCTGCAATCTGAGCAGAAAAAATATAGAAAATGATTAACAAAAATAAAAAATTATAAATAAAAAAAAAATTCTTTTTAAGGCTAAAAAATAAAAAATTACTCAACAAGAAATATACTACAGTTAGAGTAATAGTAATTTCAATATTGAGATTTAATAAAGAAATAATTAATATAAGATTTAATAATATGAATAAATTCAAAATTATTTGATCCAAAAATAATATTTTTACTGTGTAATTATCATTCAGAAATTTAGATAATAAATTATTTTGTAAAAAAATAATCAGTATTAAGGGGAAAATGAAAATGTTTATAATTTCGATCATATTTTTTCTAAAAAATAGCAATTTTGTTTTTTATCTATAATTTTATAATCACTTAAACTTATTTTATTTTCTACTAAAATGCTTACATCGTTTATAAAATCTATATCTAAGGGAGAAATTGTAATTGAATATTGACTCAATTTACTTTTATCAGAAATATCTAAATCAAGATTAATTTTTTTGTTTAAGGTCATTCTTTTAAAACTTAATTTTTTTGTAATCAGTTTGTTCTTATCTTTAAAATTTATTTCATTAACATTCAATTTTATTGAATAATCATTATTTAATTTTTTTTTTAAAGAAATTTTCACTCCCTTTATTTTCTTAACTAATGGGGGTGTTGTATTGATAATAAATTCATTATTGATAAATTGTGTATCTAATTCTTGTGTTTCCTCATAATTGAGTAATATAAGTTTTTTTTTATTTGTAGTTTTTTTGAAATCGAAATAAATCCAATCACTCAATGGTGAAATTGTGTTGTTAATTAGTTCTGGATTTGATTGAAAATTATATTTTTTTTTCAGATATATTATAAATCCTTGTGAGTCTTTTTCACAGAAAAATGAGGTTTTTTTTAATCTTTCATCTTTTTCATATTTAATAATACTAAAAACATTTTTAAAAAAATCAAAATTTACTATAATTACGAAGAAAAATAATAAAATTATAAGATTTGTTTTTAAACTTTTTAAAAAAGATATATTTTTCATTTTTTTATAAATAGATAATCTTTTGTTAAATTTGTTTTAAAATTTTTAATAATTTTAAAATTTTTTTTTTTAGGCATTTTATTAATAATATTAAAATTTTTTTTAATTATACTTGAAAGAAATGATATAGGTTCAAAAGAATAGGTATATTGACAATTTTCATTCTGTGACGCAATACATGAATACAAACCAATATTAGATCCAATATCCAAAAAAATAAATCTATCACTTATTAATTTCAAATATTTTGAGTAACTTTCTCCATATGCTGCTCCTAAACAAAATCTATAAGTATTTTCTTTTATATCCCTGTTAACTAATTTGACGCCATATTTAGAATATTTAAAATTTCCTATTGATAAATTTATTAATAAATTAAATACACCTACTTTTTTTTGAGAGAATAAGTTAGATATGTGTCGAGAAATTATAAAAATAACATAATTGTACAAATTGATCATGTGATAATATTTAGTATATTAATTTGTTTTATGATCAAAGTGTTTTATTGGGCTCCGTTTATTTCAAAAATTGCAACTCCTAAAGCAGTTATTAATTCAGCTGTGTCTTTAAAAAAATATTCCAATTCTAAAATTCAACCTACTATAATTAATCTATTCAATGAATGGGATAATTTTTTCAAGGATTTTAAATCCTTTGGTTTATCAAAATTAGACATATTTAATAAGAATATAAATTTAAGACTTCCAGATAAAGGTTATTTAAGAAGTAGAACTTCATACGTTATAATTTTTTTTTTATGTTTCATACCTTTATTAAGATTATTAAAAAAAGAAAAACCTGAATATTTAATAATTCATCTAAATACATCTTTGCCCCTAATATTATTACTTCTCTTTAAATTTGAGACTAAATTCATCTTAAGGATTTCAGGTAAACCTAGGTTTAACATTCTAAGAAAGTTATTATGGAAATTAGTTTCAAAAAAAATTTACTATGTAACGAGTCCAACAAGGTTAATTAAAGAGGAATTAATAAATAACAAAATTTTTTCTCCACAAAAAATTATGGTTTTATATGACCCTATCATAAACATGAAGGAGTTCAGAAAATGTATTTATAAAAGAAATAATAATAATAATAATAAGATGATTGCTATTGGAAGATTAACGAAACAAAAAAATTTTGATTTTTTGATAAAATGTTTTTCTAAAGTGCAGTTTATTAATCGAGATCTTACTCTTCACATATTAGGTGATGGAGATCAAAAAAAACTACTTGCTGACCTTATTGCTAAACTGGGGCTACAAAAAAAAGTTTTTTTAGTTGGACATAAAGATAATATTTATAAGTATCTTGTTAATTGCTATTGTTTCGTATTAAGTTCACTCTGGGAGGATCCTGGATTTGTATTAGTAGAATCTGCTCTAAGTAATACTTTGATTTTTTCTTCTGATTGTGAGACAGGACCTAGAGAATTACTTTTAAATGAGGAAGACAGTCTTGTATTCGAAAGTAATTCAGAAATAAGTTTCATGAATACTTTCCAAAAGTTACAATTAACAAGTGAAAAAAGTAAACAAAAAATGAAATTAAAAATGAAAAAAAAGATTAAAAGATTTACATTAATTGAGCATTTTCGCACTCTAAAAAAAATAATTTTATAAGGAATTAATTAATTTTTTAAATTTTGATTGACCTTGAAAATAATTTAATTCCACAATTTTTTTTTTTGCCTCTTTGGCTTTTTTATTAAATGATTTTTGATTATCAAAAAAAGATTTTATTTTTTTAGCTAAATTTTCTGGACTAGAATCGTAAATTATTGTTCCTCCTTTTCCGTTAAGAAGAAGTTCAGACAGACCAGATTTAAAATAAGTTGATATAATTGGAAGATTTACTGTAATAGCCTCTACCAGAACATTTGAAAAACCTTCATAGTGTGAAGTACAAATATATAAATTTGCTTTTTTAAGATATGGCAAGGCATTTGTTATACCTGATATTATTTGAACATTTTTGTTAAGTTTGTGTTTTTGAATATAATGCTCTAGTCCTTTCTTTTTACTTCCGTCACCAATTAATATTAGGTTAATATTATTATTTTTTTTTTTCAAAATTTGAAAAGTTTTTAAAATCAAAATTTGATTTTTTTGGTGCTCCATTCTCCCAACATTTATAACGATATTTTTTTTAAAACGAATTTTTTTAATTATTTTTTTTTTTGACTTAATTAGAATTTTATTAAAATCATAAAAGTTTCTTATAGTTTTTACTTTTCGACCAGTAAATTTGCTTAAATCATTTGATAATTGAAAACTATTTCCAACTATCCTATCAGCAAATTTATAAAAACACTTTATTGAAAGTAATAAAATTTTATTTTTAATGTATCTCAAATTAGACTCGCTGAAACTTAATTCAGATAAATGATTTCTCTCAAACAAAATAGTTTTTATTTTTGGTAAATTAAAAGTTGATAAAATACTAATTATATTAGCAAAATACTGGTTTGATATAAGAATTATTTTATCGTAGGAGTAAGAGTCTTTAATAAATTTCTCTCTTAGATATAATAAAGAATGTAATAAACGTTTTTTTTTTATTTTACATATTTTTATATTCCTTCTACTATAGAAATTGATTTTTGGTTGTTTTGATATTGTTAAAAACTCCAGCTCATATTCCTTGGAAGTACTATCGATTAATTTCGAGATTGATAAATCAGCTCCTCCCAAGACGGAATAAGGATGAAAGAAAATTATCTTCTTTTTCATTTAACTTAACTACTAAAAATTTTTGATATTATTTGAAAAAATAGAGTTAATACTATTATAGAATTCATTTTACTATAACCTTTATCTCTTTTCAAGAAATTAATTTCTATATCTTTAATCTTTAACTTTTTATCTACTGTAATTAAATCAAATAAAATTAGAGTCTTTGTTGTTTCTGCTAAAAGTTTTTCCTGCTGGTTCCCAAATATAATTAGAAACTGTAGTTTTAAAACCTGCATCTTTAAAACCCTCATTCAATCCACCGCATCCAGAAAATAGATCAGTTACTTTAATCGAAGTTTTTTTATTTTTCATAAAATTTTGGACTCTTTATTTCTGCTAATTAGTTCACATGTGGCAAGAATTTTAAATCCTACATATCTAGAATTATTATCATCGATAGATTGAAGAATTCCATACTTATTTATGCTTATTTTTATTATCGAAAGAGACAAATAAGTAAAATTTTTTAAATTATCTGTTGATATCTTTAAAATTACAAATTAATCATAGAAATCACTTCTATGATAATTATTATTGGGGCTTCAAAAGGGTTAGGCAAATCACTTACTCACACTTTTAAAGATAAAGAGCTATTACTTATTTCAAGATCTCGAATAAATACTGATATAAATAATCATCATCAAATTAATTGTGATATCTCAAAACTTGATCTCACTAATCTTAAAAATGATTTTGCAGAAAAAGAAATTGAAGCTATTTTTTTCACAATTGGCATTATAAATCAAAAAGATGATTTTAATTTGTCTGATGATGAAAAGAATGAAATTATAAATACTAATTTTTTATCAATTGTAAAGAGTTGTGAGTTTTTTATCGACAATTTCACTTTTAAAAAATCAGCATTATTTTGTTTTTGTTCGTCCGTTTCAACATTGCAACCTAGAAGCAAACAAGTGCTTTATTGTTCAGCTAAAAATGCTCTCAATTCTTATTCTACAAGCCTAAGATATTATTTAAATATTAGACGAAAAGAAATTAGAGTTGCTAACTTAATGTTAGGATATCTTGATACAGAAATGA
>MDTB01013231.1_pt1 | contig 10485 bp, 9 predicted proteins | sample 811161 | NCBI WGS metagenome assembly MDTB01 (sample SAMN05326650, study PRJNA326480) | marine metagenome | isolation source: seawater | place: Mediterranean Sea | collected 2009
CCCTCATAGCTCAATTGGTAGAGCAATTGATTTGTAATCAATAGGTTCGCGGTTCGAGTCCGTGTGAGGGCACCAAATTTATTTTTTTTTTACAAAATATATTCATCAATTGTCTTTTAAAGTTTTTTTCTTCATTTAAAATTTTAATTTTATAACTATTGAATTTTTTAATCTCATTACTATGATTTTTCAAAATTTTATCTATTGTATAATTAATCTTTTTTAAATCATCATATTTTTGTTTAAATTTAAAATTCTTATTAATTGGAATATCAAATTTATTTTTGGCACTTCCTTTTTGATTTGTAATAATGCAGTTATTAAATAATGTGGCCTCTCTTGGCATCTTATCTTTTCCTGGATGGTAACCAAAGTCGATATAAACTTTAGATTTTTTAAAAATTTCTATAATTTGTTTTGAGGTAAAGCCTTTCAATTCTATAAATTTTTTATCATTAGAACTTTTCAATAATTGAATAAACTCGTTACTCTTATTAGAATAGCATATTATATTTTCTTTTTTATTTTTTTTTTTACTACTTTTTAATAATTTTTTATTTTGATAATCATATAATAATTTTAAGTTTTGAATTTTATTTTTCAAATATTCGTATGCGTAATACGACTGCATTAAGTGTAATGATGCTTGGGAAATTTCTTTTCGTTGGTTAAGACTTGTGTATTTATAGATAATTTTAAGATAGTCTTGATATGTAAATACCCCAAAATAAAAATTTGTGATCTTATTAAAGATTGAAATAAGGTTAAAAGGGATCTTAACAATTGATCTTATAAGTTTAGTATTTTGATATTTAAACTTATAACCTAAATAGTTATCAATACTTAACCACCAAATAATTTTTTGAATTTTTGAATAGTTTAAACCTAAATTTAAAAAAGAATATGCCTCAGGCATAATTAATATATTTTCTTTTTGGTCCTCAATTACATTGGTAAACTTAATATTATAATGTTTGAAATTTTTATGTATCGGATTATTTAGATCATTCGGTACATAATAAATCAAAGTTTCTACCTTAAATATTTTGCTAATATGAAAAGCCAATTGGTGTAAACACTCTGGACCACCAGTAAATGTATTAGCTGGTGCAAGAATGTAAACTTTACTTTTTTTTCTTAAGTAAATCTTTTTATTTTTTTTTATCATAAAATGATTTATTTCCAGCCATAATTTTTTATGGAGTTAAAACTTATCGCTAAAACTGACTTAATATTTTCTATAAAATTTAGATTGTTATATAGTTTATTAATTTTCCATAAATTAATAAGATTTATTAACTTATTTGAAGATCTGTTTGATTTATTTATTCGATAATAAACAAAAGTATTTAAAATTTTAAAAGACAGATAACCTCTTTTTAAAATTTCACACTTAAACAGATAATCCTCATGTTCAACCATTTTAAATTTTATTTCATTGATAATTGATTTTTTAATTAGAATTGAAGATGTGCTCATAGTTGATTGTCTTGTAAATTTGTTAAAATCTAAAATTTTAGGTAAATTAGTTTTGCCTATTTTTTTTTTGTTATCGTTAAAGAAATATTTAATATCCGTGTACGAAAAATCATACTCATTTTTTATCATTTCTTTAATTTGAATTTCTAATTTATTTGCTGGCCAAAAGTCATCTGAGTCTAAGAATGCTAAATATTCAGAATTAGAATTTTCTATTCCCAAATTGCGACAATAAGAGGGGCCAGATTTTTTATCTAATAAAAGAATTTTTATTTTTTCCTCTTTTTTATATTGTTTCAAGATTTCTCTCGATGCATCATCGGAGAAATCATCTATAATATATATTCTCCAATTCTTATAGGTCTGGTTTAAAACTGAGTCTAAGCACTCTTTTAAGTAATTACCTTTGTTATAATTTGGTATAATTATATCTATATAAGGTAAGTTTATCATTGAAATTTAATTGTATCAGTATAATTATAAGAACATGAAGCCTGAAAGCAATTTAAAAGTTTTTTTAATTAAGCTAATCGCTATCACGTTTTCTATAATTATTATCATTAATGTTTTTTATAACGTTTTCTTGTCAGATAAATTGGAAATTTTAAGCAAACTCTCAAGTTTAGATAAAGAAACAGCTGATATGATAAAGGATAAAGTAAGGTCTGAGATAAGAAGTGGCTTGGCGAAAGAAAGAATTTTATCTGACGAAGATGCAACATTAATCAAAAAATTTATTATAAAAATCTCTTCTGAATTAAAATAAGATCTTAAATTGAACAAATTTTACAAACTTTTATCTGAAAATGAAAAAATAATAAGGGCTTGCACAATTGTTTTTACTTTTTATTGTGCTTTTAAAGTTGGTACTTCTTGGGATGAAAAATATTATCATTTAATTGGAAAAATTAATTTAGATTATCTTTTATCTTTAGGTCAAATTGATCAAAGTTTTGATCAAAAATACAGATATTCAACACTTTACTGGTCTCTATCAAGTTTATTTAGTCAGATAGCGCCAAAAAAATATAGCATTGAAATGCATCATATAATTAATAGTGTTTTTGGATTAATTACTATTGTTGGTGTTAGCCATGTTGTAAAAAAACTATTCAATAAAACTATTGCGAATATTTCTTGTGTATTTCTTTTTTTAATACCTTTTTTTTTCGGTCATTTCGCTATAAATAACAAAGATACAATAATTGCTTTTGCCCATGTTTGGATTGTGTATTATTTGATTAAATACTCTGTAAAAAATTTCGATAATAAAAGTAGGCTATTATTAATATTGAAAATTTCAATTTTGTCTGCTTTAGGCACTGGAATTCAGTTATTATTTATGGGGTCCTTAATCCCAATAATAATTATTTTTTTTGTATACTTATTTTTATTTAAAGATGAAAAATTTAGAAAGATATTTTTAGACATTGTAATTTATATAATATTTTTTTATTTTACTTTAGTATTATTTTGGGTCGATGCTCACAGTAATATCCTAACACTTCCTTTAAGTTTTTTTATTAAAACTCTGTCACTTGATGTTGGTTGGGCATTTAATTTAACTAATGGAGAATATTCACTTTCTAAAGAAGTTCCAAATTACTATTTATTATTAAATTATTTGTACAAATTACCCGAATTCATAATCTTTTTATATCTTATTTCCTTGCCTATAATTTTAATCAAAATTAAAAAATTAAAAGATAGTTTTAATAATTTTTCAAAAAAAATTCTATTTATCTTAGGAATGTTGATATTTCCAAACATTGTTGTAGTTTTAATAAAATACCCTATCTACGATGGTTTGAGACTTTTTCTTTGGGTGACACCATATTTAGTTTTGATTCCAGCAATTTCATTATTTGTAATACTTGATAATAAAAATATTTTTTTTAAATCTTTAAAAATAATTACAATTTTTTTAGTTATCTTTCATTTATATAATTTTATAAAAATTACTCCATATCACTACACTTTTCTGAATTTTTTTGCAGGCGATCTAGATAAAAGATATAAAAAATTTGAAAACGATTATTGGTCGGTCAGTCTTAAAGAATTAATATTTTCCTCTAATTTAAAAGGAAAAAAAATTAAATATTATTCTTGTGGTGTAAACGCTAGTATAGCAAAAACTTATATGAGGCAAAAATACAAAAATGCTGAGTATACAGATAAAATTAATGCTAATTATATAATAATGACAAATAGGACATTGTATTCTGAGAAAAATCAAAGTATTTCAAATTGTTATGATGAATTTGATTATGAAAATATTGCTGAGGTAAAGAGACACGGATTAATTTTATCCGCAATTAAAAAAGTGAAATAATGATTTTAAAAAAAATTAAAAATAAAAACCCTGATTTATTAATTGTTGGGGCGGGTCCTGTTGGCTGCGTTATTGCTGAAAGAGCTGCAAAGATTAAGAATTGGTCTACTTTAATTATTGAAAAAAGAAATCATATCGCCGGAAACTGTTATGATGAAGTAAATAGAAAGGGTTTAAGAATACATAAGTACGGTCCTCATTATATGAGATTTAAAAAAAAAAAAATTTACAATTATGTTAGTCAATTTACAAAATGGATAAAAGGCAATTATATTGTTAAGACATCTGTAAAAGGTGAATTATACCCAATACCAATAAATCTTAATACTTTAGAAAAATTTTTTAAAAAGAAATTTAAAAATAAAAATGAAGCTAAAAGTTTTATTAGCACTTTACAAATTAAGAAAAAAAAGATTAAAAATAGTGAAGATTTCATTTTATCAAAGTTAGGTAGAGAAATTTATGAAAACTTTTATAAGAATTACACTATTAAACAATGGGGTATACACCCAAGGAAATTAAATAAAAGTGTAGTTGGTAGATTACCAATTCGTTTCAATCGAGACCCATACTACGTTAATCAAAAACTCAAAGTCATGCCCAAAGATGGGTATACAAATCTTTTTAAAAATATGACGAAGGATAGTAAAATAGAAATTTTATTTAATACTTCTTATGAAAAAATCAAAAAAAATATCAATCCTAAGATCGCCACAATATATACAGGACCTCCAGATGTTTTTTTTAATTTCAAATATGGTAAATTAGATTGGAGATCACTAGATTTTAAATTTAAAACTTTTAAAAAAAATAAAATCCAAGAATGTGTTCAAATTAATTATCCTAATGATTATAGATACACACGAAGAGTTGAAATAAAACATGTTACAAAACAAAAATCAAAATTTTCAACTGTGTCGTATGAATTTCCAAAATCCAAAGGAGATCCCTATTATCCAATTAACAACAAAAAAAACGTGATATTATTTAAAAAATATAAAAAATTGATTAAAAAATTAGAGAAAAAAAATATTTTTTTTGAAGGAAGATTAGCTAGTTATAGATACTTAAATATGGATGAAGTAATAGAATGTGCTTTAAATTTATTTAAAAAACTTAAAAAGAAATACAGATGAGATAATGAATAATATCTTAGTTACAGGTGGAGCAGGATATATAGGCAGCCACATAGTTGAGCAATTAATAAGAATTAAAAAAAATGTTTTTATCATCGATAATCTCTCAACAGGCTATAGAAAACTTATTAATAAAAAAGCAAATTTTTTTTTATGTGATATTAAAAATTTTAAGAAGATAGATGAAATCATAAAAAAAAATAATATTTCATCAATAATACATTTGGCTGCGAGTTTAAGCGTTGCTGAAAGTGAAAAAAAACCGAAAAAATATTATTTAAATAATATTTTAGGAACAAAAAATATAATCAAATCCTGTAAACAAAATAATGTTAAAAATTTAATTTTTTCTTCAACTTGTGCAGTTTATAAAGATAAGATGAAAATTGTTAGAGAAACTTCAAAATTAAGACCAAAGAGTGTTTATGGAAAAACAAAACTTCAAGGAGAAAAATTAATTAAAAAAACTTTAAAAAAAACAAAAATTAATTATGCAATTTTAAGATATTTTAATGTCGCTGGAGCTAGCCAAACTGGTAAGATTGGACAAATTTCAAAAGGTGACCAATTATTTAAAAATTTATCTTTAACATCAATAAAAAATAAACCAAAGATAAGTATTTATGGGAATAATTATAATACAAAGGATGGTACGTGTATAAGAGACTATATACACGTTTCTGATATAGCTAAAATTCATTTGTTAGTTTTAAAAAAAATTAATAAAAACGGGCAATCTATAACTCTTAATTGTGGATATGGAAAAGGAATATCTGTTTTAGAAGCTGTAAAAGAATTTCAGAGACAGAATAAAAAGAAAATAAGTATAAGTATAAAAAAAAGAAGGAAAGGTGATATGGAAGAAATTATTGCTGATAACTCTAAACTTAAGAACTTTATAAAATGGAAACCCAAAACAGATAGTTTAAAAAAAATTGTAAATAGCTGTTTGAAATGGGAAAAAAAAATTAAACTATACTAAAAATATTTTCTATTTCTTGAAGTTTATCTCTGCTTGCTAAAAGAACTACTAAGTCATCTTTTTCAAACACAAAATCACTTCTAGGTATCAAAACCTGTTTACCCCTTACTACTGCTCCCACTCTAGTGTCTTCTGGTAAATTACTATCTTTAATTTTTTTGTTCAAAAGTTCAGATTTATCTAAAACTTTAGCCTCAATAAATTCAAAATCACCATCGAGTAAAGAATAAACTGTTGCAATAGTGCCTCTATGAACATGCTCCATTATTCTAGAAACTGTTGTCATTCTAGGATCTACTAAGTCATCTATATTCAATGAACTTTGTAACAAACTATAATTAGACTTATTTACAATGGCAATCGTTCTTTTTGTTTGTCCAGTTTTTTCAGCTAACACACAAGCCATAATATTATTTTCATCATCATTTGTTAGTGCAAGAACTGTTTCTGAATCTTCTAGATTAGCTTCTTTTAAAATTTCCTCATCAAGAGCATCCCCATTTATAACAATTGATGAAGTGAGTTCGGCTGCGATTTCTTCTGCTCTACTTTTGTTTTTTTCAATTATTTTGATCCTTGCTCCTTCAAAGTTTTCTTCAACCATTTTAGCCAAATGAAGACCAATATTTCCACCACCAATAATTAATATTTTTTTTGATGTTTTTTCTTCATGGCCAAAAGCCTTAAGTATTTCGTTTAATTGGTCGCTGCTAACTACTACATATACATTGTCACCTTCCATTAACTTGTCTTCTTTTTTTAAGAACTGAAATTTTTCTTTTCTAACTAGACCAACAATATTTGCTTTAAAATTAGGAAACTTTTCAGTTAATTTTTTTAGTGGCATATTAATTATTGGACAGGATTTTTCTATAGCAATCTCAAGCATTTTTACTTTGTTGCCAGCGAACGGTACATTATCTAGAGCCCCTGGTGCCTCTAATCTTCGAAATAAAGATTTGGCAACTTCTTTTTCTGGTGAGATAATGACGTCGATAGGAATATTAGATTTATTATAAAGTTTATTCCACTTTCCTTCTAAAAAATCTTTTGTTCTTATTCTAGCAATTTTTTTTTGAATATTAAATAAGGAGCTCGCTAACTGACAAACAACCATATTCGTTTCATCATTTCGAGTTACGGCAATGATCATATCGGTATTTTCGGCTCCAGCGTTTTCTAGAACTGATGGCAATGTAGCTCTGCCTACTATGCCTTTGGCATCTTGAGTGTCATTAATTTTCTTTATATCTTCAGATGATTGATCAATAACAGTAACTGAATGACCTTGAGACGATAACTGTTTACTAATTGAAAAGCCTACTTTACCGGCACCACAAATAATTATATTCATTTTTTAATTAATACCTTTTATGCCTAATTGCTTGAGTTTTCTATGGAGTGCTGAACGCTCCATACCAATAAAGTCAGCTGTTTTTGAAATATTTCCGTGGTTTTTTTTTAGTTGTATAGTTAAATATTCTTTTTCAAATTGTTCTCTAGCTTCTTTTAAAGGTGATGCAAACGTATTATGAAAAATTGAATTATTATCGATTGGTTTTTTATTGTTCAAAATATCGCTTATAGATTTATTTACATTTTCTTTACTTTCATTTGCTGAAACTATTGTTATTCTCTCTATCAAATTTCTGAGCTCTCTCACATTTCCTGGCCAGTTATAAGTATATAGTTGATCATTTTTAGTATCTATTTCAATTTCTTGAACTCCATTTATCTCTGAAATTTTTTTCTTAAAATAATTGATTAATTCCGGAATATCTTCAGTTCTAGCAGTGAGTGGACTAAGTTCAATTGGAACTACGTTTAATCTGTGAAATAAATCTTCCCTAAACTTACCTGAGGAAACTTCTTCCAATAAATTTTTTGATGATGAGGAAATTATTCTAATATTAACATTTACGTCTTTTTTACCGTTTATTCTTTTAAATTTTTGATCTATAAGAACTCTCAGAATATTTGCTTGAGTTTCTATGGGAATTTCAGTCACCTCATCAATTAGTAAAGTGCCTTTATTAGCTCTATCAAGAACCCCAAAAGACATTGTACCATCTCCAAACTCCTGACCAAATAACTCTTTTTCATAAGTTGTTTCTTTTAAAGAAGCGGCATTTATTACTACAAAAGGTTTTTTATTTCTAATTGAATGCTTATGAATTTTTCTTGCTACAAGTTCCTTTCCTGAGCCCGTGGGTCCTGTAATTAAAACTCTACTGTCAGTGTTAGATAATTTATCGATAATCTTTTTTACTTTTACAATTGATGCACTTTTACCTATTAAATCAAATGAGTGAAAAAGTTTATTTTCTATAATATCTTTCTCTTCTTTTAAGTTTGCTGTTTCTAATGCTCTATTTATGTAGTTTAATAATTTATCTGTTGAAAAGGATGCGCCTTTTTCGATAAATTCGTATGCACCGAGTCTGATTGACTCTAGGGCAATTTGAACAGTAGCATGCCCTGATATCATTATTACTGGGATAGAATTGTTTTTTTCCATAAGTAGCTTTAATAAATCAATTCCATCTTTATCGGCCCTATCTAATTTAATATCAATAATAGCTAAATCTGGTGATTTTTTCTTAATTTCTAAAACTGCTTGGTCAAAGTTAGCTGCTGATCTTACACTAAAATTTTTTTCTTTTAATATGTTGCATATTAAAAATCTTATATCGGGGTTGTCATCTATAACTAGAATTTCTTTATTCATAAATTAAATACTTGGCAACCAAATTTCAATTGATGTGCCTTTATCTTGCTTTATTAAAAATTCTCCAGAGTGTTCATTTATTATTTTGCTTACTATTGGAAGCCCTAAGCCTGTCCCTTTTTTTTTGGTTGTAAAATAAGGTGTCATCACTTTTTTTGTATCTGATATTCCTTCACCATTATCTTTAATAACAATTATTATATAATCATTATTGCTAAGAATATCTATGTCAATTTTACCCTCATAATTCGGGTTTTTAGTCAAAATTTCTATTATAGACTCATCAGCATTTTTAATAATATTGATAAAAACTCTGTAAAGTTGATCTTCATCACCCATAATAAAATGGGGTTTTTTGTTTTCATTAAAAAATATTTTGCTTTTTAAAGATATTTTTAAAAAATTAATTGAACGTTTGATTACGTCATTTAAATTTATCTTTTTTACGACTGGTCTGGGCATTCTTGCAAAATGAGAAAATTCATTCACAAGTTTTTCAATGTCTTGAATTTGCCGATTTATGGTTAGCAAATAGTCATTAAATTGAGATTTTTCCTCACCAATTTTAGATGAATATTTTTCTTTAAGTCTATCTACAGAAAGCTGTATTGGTGTTAAAGGATTTTTAATTTCATGCGCCAGTTTTCTTGCTACCACTTCCCAAGCCTCATGCCTCTCAGTTGCTAAAAGTTTATCTTGTTGCCTTTTCAATCTAGCTATCATGTTATTAAAGTTAATATTAAGTTTTTTAAATTCTTCATCTGCTTCAATATCAGGAACTTTTGCATCTAGTTCTCCTTTGCTAATATTCTCGGATGCGCTTATTAAATTAACTATAGGCTTTGTCAATCTTCTTGCAAAAGTAATTGCAACAGCAGTAGATAAAAAAAGCAATAATGTAACAACTATTATATATATAATCGCAAAAGTAATTTTGATACCAGTTTGACTATTTTCTACTGAATAATAAAAATCAACCGCTTTTTCAGTTTCATTTAAATATTTTAATATATCTGGATCAATATCTCTAGAGATATATAAGTATGTGTCTATAAAAGAATTTAATTTGATCATAGCAGAAGTTTTATTTTCAAGATTGCCTGGAATTATAACTGGCACACCTTTCAAGGCTTCATCGAAAGTTTCCTCACCTGGGGTAAAGAAATCATTTGAGGTATCGCCAGTTTCAGATAATAAAATGTTTCCAGCACTATCAATTAAATAAATGTCATCTATTTTTCTTAATATTTTTTCAGCACTTACTATCCTTAAAAATTGTTGTGGATTTGTATAATAAAAATTTGAAGCTCTATTTAATCCAACGCTCATTAAGATTACGTCAGATTTTACATTTTTTTTACTTTCCTCAAGATAATTTTTTGCAACATCGTTAGAATTATTTACAGCTTGTGTAATTTGATCATCAAAATATTTTTGCAAACCAAAATTAAAAATGAAAAGAGAGAAAACAGCAACTATCAATGATGGAATTAATGTAAATACTGAAAAAAGAGACACATATTTTAAGTTTGTCTGGGACCCGGACTTATTTTTTTTTCCAGCAGTATAAAATCGAGAAAAATTTCTAAAAATTAAATAGAAAAATATTAACAATAAAAAGACGTCTAGTGAGAGCAATATTAATATATTTTGCTCTGTCAGAGGTATAAGACCCTCGTTTATAAAAGTGAGAAATGTTAAAATTCCAAGAAAAATACAAGTAAAAGAGGATAAAATAATCCAATTGAAGTTTTTAATTATCTTAAACATATAGTTAATTATTTATATAAATATAATATAAGTTTATACAATGAGTTTCTGTTTAATC
>MDTB01046427.1_pt1 | contig 10485 bp, 10 predicted proteins | sample 811161 | NCBI WGS metagenome assembly MDTB01 (sample SAMN05326650, study PRJNA326480) | marine metagenome | isolation source: seawater | place: Mediterranean Sea | collected 2009
TAAATACCAATAAAATAAAAGAACATATTATTCCCATATTTAGAAAAAAAAGTTTTTTTAGGGTTTTTTATTTGGTTAATTTCAATTACTCCCTCATAAGTTGACTCCAATATTTTGGAAATTTGCCCATAAGGATCAATTAAAGCTGATGTTCCGTTATTGGTTGATCTGATGATGCTTTTACCTTCTTCAATAGATCGAAAAATTGAATGAGAAAAATGTTGGTAAGGACCAATTGATTCTCCAAACCATCCATCTTCAGAAATATTTATAATTAAATCATAATTGCTTGTTTTTGAAAGATTGCCTGAATATATAATTTCATAACAAATCAAAGGTAAAAAACTGATGTCAAATTCATGATCTTTTAAATTAATTACATATCTTTCCTTGCCAGCAGAATAAGATTTATAAAAGTTTGTAATAGTCTTCATCCCCAAACTTTTCAAAAATTTTTCTAACGGAAGAAATTCACCAAAAGGAACTAAATTATTTTTATTATAAAATTTTATTACATCTAGTTTACTATTTACTACAGCCAAAGAGTTGAATGTTTTTTCATTATCAAAATTATTTATGCCAAATATAATTAAATGTTTTTCACTAAATTTTTCCTTAAAAATATCTTTGTACCTCTTCAAATTACTCAATTCTGTGTTATTAAATATTCCCTCAGGCCATATAAATATTGTTTGAACTTCTTTATCTGGTTGACTTAATTTAATCAAATTTTTAAGAATTTTTTCCTCATTTTCAGTATAGAAAAATCTCTCAATGCTTATTTTTGGAGAAACAATCTTTATAACAAAGTTATTATTTTTAAAGGAAGAATTCTTTGAGTCATTCAGTATAACTTGTCCAAATATAACTGCTGAAAAAATTAAAAATCCAAATAAAATTATAAAATACATATCATACTTGTCTTTTTTTAAAAAAAAAAGTGATGGCAAAATAAAGAATGTAAGGCAAAGTAAATTGAAACTATAGGTTCCTGTGAATGAAAGTATTTGCAGTAATGGTAGAAATTCAGAAAAAGAAAATGAGAATAAATTCCAAGGAAAGCCTGATAATATATTTCCTCTTAAAAATTCTGAAATTGAAAGTAGAACTGAAAAAGTTAAGACTAATGAAATATTTCCAAATTTTTTAAAATAAGAGAAAAGGTAAGTAGCTAAACCATAAAATATACCAAGAAATGATGGTATAAGTAAAAAAGCGATTGGTATTAATGTCTTAAAAGTCTGATCAAACGTAAGAGATATAGTTATCCAATATAAACTAGATATAAAATAGCCAAATCCAAATACCCAACCAGTTAAAAAATATTCAGTTTTAGTTAGTTTAAGTTTCTGTTTTATAAAAAAAATAAAAAAAGCTGAGAGAGTAAAAAAATTAATTAAAAAAAAATTATATGGTGGAAGGCTGAAGGCGCTTAATGCCCCGAGAAAAAAGATATAAGTATAAGGAAATAAATTTTTTTTTAAAGTTGTTTTCAAATCTTATTTTTCACCAGATTATAAAGTTTTATTTCCTCTTTTTGCATTTTCTTAAGGTCTATATTTTTTTTATGATCGAAACCCATTAAATGTAAAAAACCATGTATAAAAATTTTTGCAACCTTTTTTTTAAATTGAGTTAAATTTATTGTTTTAGGTTTATTCATAAATTCATAACTTATAATAATATCCCCCAAGTAAAAAAGTTTATTATCAATTTTTTTTTTAATTGGGAATGATAATATATCTGTAGGTTTATTTTTTTTTCTAAAGACTTTATTTAATTTTTTTATTTTTAAATTACTTGCCAACAAGACTGTTATTATTGTTTTTTTATTTCTTGAAATATATTTCTTAGGTAAATTTTTTAGTATCCTATTGAATAATTGTGAAGAGTTAATTATTTTTTTTTTCCACTCTAAGTTATCAACGACAACTTCAGCTTTAATCATTTTTTTGATCTGAATAAGCTTTTACTATTTTTGAAACTAATGGATGTCTGACAACATCAGAATGGTCAAAATCAACAACTGAAATTTCATCCAAGTGACCTATGAGCTTTTTAGATTTATTTAAACCAGACAAAGACTTATTTGGTAAATCTATTTGTGAAGGATCACCGTTAATAACTATTTTAGAATTTTCACCAATTCTTGTTAAAAACATTTTTATTTGCGTATCTGTCGCATTTTGAGCTTCATCTAAAATTGCAAAAGAATTTTTTAATGTTCTGCCTCTCATAAAGGCTAGTGGTGCAATTTCAATGTCTCCAATTTCTATTTTTTTTTGGATTTTTTCAAAGTCCAATAAATCATATAAAGAATCATAGAGCGGTCTAAGATAGGGATCAACTTTTTCCCTCATATCTCCTGGTAAAAAACCAAGCCTCTCCCCAGCTTCAACTGCGGGTCTAGATAAAATTATCCTTTCAATTTTTTTATCTAAAAGCATGGTTAAAGCAACGGCTACTGCCAAAAATGTTTTTCCAGTTCCCGCAGGACCTGTGGAAATTATAATTTCACTCTCTTTTAGTGATCTGACATATTTTTTTTGCTTTTCAGATCTAGGAATAACTGATTTTTTTGGTGTCTTAATTATATATTCAATTTTTTTACTTGTATTTATATTTTCATTAATCATAAATTTATTTATAGACGATAATATATCTTTTTTCTCTATCGTTCCATTATTTATAAATTGATCTGAAAGAAAGACAATTGCGTTTTTAACAACTTCATTGTTCTTCTGATCGCTTTTGATAATTATGGAATTACCTCTAAAATATAAACTTGTTCTAGTAAGTTTTTCAAGTTCTTTTAAATTTTCATTAAATTCACCCACAACACCCATTAATAAATTATTATCTTGGAATATTACGCTTAAACTATCATTATCAGAATAAACAAAATTTATTTTTCTCTTTAAGTTGGGTTTTGTTCTATTCAATTTTATGCAGCCTCAAATTTATTTTTTTTACTTAATTCACCAAATAAGGTTTTGTGATTTGTTTTTGTTATTCTAACTTGAACAATTTTTCCAATTAAATTTTTGTTACCTTCTAGAATAACTGAGTTCATATATTCATTTCTTCCAAATAATTTATTTTGATCTTTAATTTCATTTTCTACTAAAACATCTATGTATTTACCTTCAAGAGATTCATTTTTTAATTTTTGGTATCCGAATAATTTTTCTTGGATAATTTTAAGTCTTTCCTTTGAAATTTTATCATCAATTATCTTAAGTTTTGATGCTGTTGTACCTGGTCTAGCGCTAAAAATAAAAGAGTAAGAATTTATAAATTTAATCATATCTATTAATTTAATTGTATTTTCAAAGTCTTCTATTTCTTCTCCAGGATATCCAATAATAAAATCACTTGAAAATTCAATTTTTTCGTTAACTTCTTTTAAATAATTAAATGTAGAAATATAATCATCAACTTTATGTTTTCTGTTCATCAATTTTAAAATTTTATTTGAACCAGATTGGATAGGTAAATGAACAAGAGGCATTAGTTTTTTCGAATTCTTATAACATTCCAGCAAATCTTTAGTCATATCTCTTGGATGAGACGTAGTGTAACGTATTCTCTCAATTCCATTAACTTCTTCGAGAGACATAATTAGATCTGAAAGTCTAAATTTGTTGTTAACATCTTTGTAATTATATGCATTTACATTTTGACCTAATAAAATAATTTCTTTTGATCCATTTTTTGCTATTTTCTTAGCCTCATTTAATATTTGATTATAAGGCCTAGAAAATTCTGGTCCTCGGGTATATGGTACAACACAGAAATGACAAAATTTATCACATCCTTCTTGGATAGTTAAAAAAGACGAAACTTTACTATTATTGTTTTGTAATTTGCTCAAGTAATTAAATTTTTCTAAAGTATCAAAATCTGTAATTTCATTCTTCGATTTATTTTCTTCAAATTTTAAAATAGTTTCATTTAACTTGTGATATGATTGAGGTCCAATAACTAAATCTATATAAGGTTCTCTTTTTAACATCTCAGTATTTTCAGCTTGTGCAACACATCCTGCAATTATAACTAATGGTTTAGTTTTGTTAAGAAATGTTTCTCTTACTCTTCCAATTTCATGATAAACTTTTTCTTTTGCTTTATCCCTAATATGACATGTGTTCAAAACAAAACAATCAGCGGAATTCAAGTTTTCCGATTTTTCGTATCCAATTACTTTTAATACATCAATTATTTTATCCGAGTCATAAACATTCATCTGACAACCAAATGTTTTAACAAATACTTTCTTTGACATTAATTATTTTTTTTTTTGAAACCGTATAGCTCAAGTTTGTGATCAACAAGCTCATAGCCATATTTTTCAGCAACTTTTTTTTGAAGAAGTTCTATTTCGTTATCGACAAATTCTATAATTTCACCAGTTTTAACATCAATTAAATGATCATGATGGCTCTCTCTCAATTCCTCATACCTGGCTTTACCACCCTTAAAATCATGTTTGGTCAATATGCCAGTTTCTTCAAATAGTTTCACTGTACGGTATACTGTTGCAATACTTATTTTTGGATCTATTTTTTGAACTCTTTTATAGAGCTCATCAACATCAGGATGATCAGACTCACCATAATTTGTTTTAGACTCTGATACGACTTTGGCTATGGTTTTTCTTTGATCGGTAAGCTTGACTCCTTTTGCAAGGCATTTTTGTTCTATACTGTCTGACATAAATACATTTTAACTTAAATAAAGTGGTTTAATCAAATTTTTTCTTACATTAAATTTATCACATAAATAGGGCAGATTTCTTAAATAATCATTATTATTAATATTATCAAATAAATTTTTTTTATCTTTTTTATTCTTAAAATCTAAATGGCTATAAGAATAAAAGTCTATTTTTTTGGAAAAATATATTCCTTTTACAATCGATAGTGAATTTCTTATTCCAGAATAACTACCAGGACCTCTGTTAACATAAATTTTGTTAATTGAATTAATGTTTGTTTTATATCTCAATAAAAATTTTGTTATTAAAATTATTAATCTATCATAATTCTTTTTACTATTTGTGTAAGTCCCTGTATAAATAATTTTATTTATTATGAGACCTAAAAGAATTTTTTTGTCAGTAGCATCTATAATAAGTGTTTTCATTTTTTTTATTTTAATAACATTTAGTGCAAAATCTGAGGAAAATAAAAACAAATTTTTTGCAAATGATAAAGGAATTTTGTCAATTATGTATCATAGGTTTAATGAGAATAAATACCCCTCAACAAATATCAAAATGGGGGTATTTAAAGAACATATGAAAATAATTTCTGAAAAAGGATATGAATTTATTGATCCAAAAGAATTTGATTACAATTTTTTAATTAAAAAAGAAAATAAAAAAATATTAATTACAATAGATGACGGTTTTTCATCTTTTTATGAGAATGCATGGCCCTACTTAAAAGAAAAAAAGATACCTTTCATACTATTTATTTCCACCAAAGCTATAGGCAAGAATGGTTATATGAAATGGGAAGAAATCAAAGAAGTTGAAAAAGAAGATTTTGCATACATAGGAAATCATTCTCATTCTCATGAATATCTATTAGACTTAAGTTTCAATGAATTTAAACACGATATTAATCAATCTATAGAAATTTTTATAAATAATTTAGGTTACAATCCTATATTTTTTTCTTATCCTTTTGGTGAATTTAGTCTCGAACAAACTAAGTTTATAAAAAGACATTTTAAGTATGCGTTTGGTCAACATTCGGGAGTGATAGATATCAATAAAAACCCTTATGAGCTTCCAAGGTTTCCAATTAATGAAAAATACGGCGATATAAAAAGGTTCAACTTTGTGATTGACTTACTGCCATTGGAGTACAAAAAAATAATTCCAAATGATAAGTTTGTAAGTGATAACAATCCACCAAATTTAGAAATCATATTTTTTGAAAATCAAAAAAATTTAAAAAATATTACTTGTTTTTCTGACGAGGGAAATAATTGGAAGCAAACAAATATTGATTTTAAAAAAAATAAATTAATTGTTAATTTTGAAGATAAATTTTTGTTTAGACGAGGGAGAATAAATTGTTCCTTAAATGACCAAGAGGGTTGGAGGTGGTTCGGTTTACAATTTTCAGTAAAGTTAGATTAAATTATATTTTTTAATTGCACACTTGAAGGCAATAATTTTACCTTATCAAAATCTTGAAGGCTGTTTTGTTTAATTATTTGTTTAATAATTTTAGTATATTCCTTTCCTGTGGCTGCATATTTGTCTAAATGATCAGCTAAAAGTAAACTATTTAGATCTTCATTATCATCTCTCATACTAGCTCTAGCAGATCTAAATTCTCTGTAGCTTCCATGAGTATTTAAATTTCTCTGGTAGGCTCTGACAGAAGCTTTTAACACCTTAAATTTCATTACTTTATGATTTGAATCCTCTGGATCAACTCCCGCAGGCTTGATACCTTCTCCAGACCATGTCCACTGTCCAAAAAGTGCATTACCCTCAATAGCAAATCTAGAAGTTCCCCACCCAGTTTCTTTTGCTGCCTGAGCAATTGCAAGAGATACTGGCACTATATCCATTCTTACTTTAAGCGTAGATAAGTCATTATTAATTACACCGTATTGCTGAAATTTTGATTTTAACCATTTTTTTTCTGAATCAGAGTTCATATTTTTATTTAAAATTGTAAACAATTTTTTTCTATCTAATTTAATTCTATTGTTTTCTTCTAAAATTAAAGGAAGAATTATTTGAATAAACAAATTTTTTTTCTTTTTAGTATTTTCGATTTTTTTAATTTCAGAAGGAAGTAAAGAGAGTCTTATCGGTTTTACAATTTTTGTTTTTCTTACACTTTCTAGACTATAGTTAGTATCTTTGAACAACTGATTTATTGTTTCCGCACTAAGTCTTACAGTATCTGTAGGAACTTTATCTAAAGAAAAAATATCTTGAAATAAATTTTTAATATCTAAACCTTCATCTATGTTATCTTTATTTATTGACTTTCCTTCCAAAACTTTTTGAAAATTTATATTAGAGTTATTATCAATAGTTGACTTACCTACTTTTATATCTTCTTTAATATTTACTGAAAGTGGGATTAAAGTAAAAATTAATATTAATGCAAAACTAGATAACGCGGTATAATAAAAGCTTTTAAGATCATTAGAAAATAAAAAATTATTTTTTTTTTTGATTATGAAACCTTTGTCAATAAGAATTTTTTTTATTTTTAAGATATTAATTTTTTTCTTTTTTAACATTTTCTACTTTTCATTAATCACAGCTTCTACTTGTTTGACATCTGGAATATAGTGCTTTAGTAAATTTTGAACACCTTGTTTCAAAGTAATTGTTGAACTTGGACAGCCAGAACAACTTCCCTGTAGTTTAACTTTTACAATACCATTTTTAAATTCTAAAAATTTAATATCACCACCATCATTAGCAACTGCTGGTTTTACTTTAGTTTCGAGTATATGAATTATTTTTTTTTCGATTTCATCAAATTTTTTATCTTCATTTACATTTGGTGCATGACCAATCACAAATTCATTACCTTCTTCATAAAATTCATTTATAAGCGATATAGCAATGTGTTTTATGTCTTCCCAATCTGTGTTTTTATTTTTATTTATTGAAACAAAATCAGATCCCAAAAAAATACTTTCAACTCCATTAATTGATAAAATATTTTTAACTAAAATATTATTTAAATTATCTTTTTTTGAAATTTCAAACGAGCCAGCATTAGAAACTTGTCTTCCTGGTAGAAACTTTAGTGAGTCTGGATTTGGTGTTTTTTGAGTTTGTACAAACATAGTATATATATAGTAATAAATACCAGAAAATGAAGTATTTTTTTAAAATCCTATTTTTTTTTTGATTTCATTCACCTTTTTTTTTGAAATTATTTCAGCCTTATTAGCCCCCTCAAACAAAATTTGATCAATATATTTATAATCCTTTAACAATTTATTAATCTCATTAGATATTGGATAAATTTTTTCTACTAAAATTTCAGCTAGTTTTTCTTTTAATTCAAAAAAATTCTTTCCAGCAAATTCATTAATTGATAATTCCAAATTTTGGTTTTTTAGACTTGAAAATATATCAAGTAAATTTTTAAGTTCAGGTCTATTTTTAAGTTCGCTTATATTCTCTGGGAGAGGCTTGCTATCAGTTTTCGCTTTTCTAATTTTACTTACAATCTGGTCTTTTGTATCAGTAATATTAATTCTACTTTGGTCTGATGGGTCTGATTTACTCATTTTTTTAGTTCCATCTCTTAAACTCATTATTCTTGAAAAATCTTTTTGGATAAGCGGTTCTGGAATATTGAAAAAATCGGCACAATTAAAATCTAAATTAAATTTTTGTGCTATGTCCCTTGTAAGTTCTAAATGTTGTTTTTGATCTTCACCAACTGGAACATGAGTTGAATCGTATAATAATATATCTGCTGCCATCAACACAGGATAAATGTAAAGTCCAACACTTGCTTTCTCCTTATCTTGCCCTGCTTTTTCTTTAAACTGAGTCATCCTGTTTAACCAACCCATCCGTGCTACACAACTCAACAGCCAAGATCCTTCCGCATGTGATGGAACCATTGATTGATTAAAAATAATACTTTTATTTGAATTTATCCCGCTAGCTAAAAAAGAAGCAGTTGTTTCTCTAATATTTTTTTTTAAAATTTTAGGATCCTGTTTTACAGTAATTGCATGCAAGTCTACCACACAGTAAATACACATATTATCTTCGTCTTTTTGAAGGTTAACAAAATTTTTTATTGCACCAAGATAATTTCCTAAATGCAAATTTCCCGTGGGTTGGACTCCAGAAAAAATTTTTTTACTCATTATATTTTAATACTTTAAAGTAATATCAGATATTTTAAAAGCTTTTGTAATTATTGAAAGAATTATATAAAAAAAGAACGTTATTATAACTAACAAGATTACAGCAATCAATTTATACTGACTTTCATATAATAAAAAATCATTAAAATAATTGATCATTTGATAAAAAATAAAAGCAGCAAACATAGCGTTCAAAGTGATTTTAAATAATGAAAAAATAAAGGAGTTTTCAAACTCAAAATATTTTTTTCTAATAATAAATATAAGTAGCAGTAGCGCATTAAACCAAGAAGATATAGTTGTTGCAATTGGTATAATGATAAATCCTATATCACCAAAAAAATACACGCTTAAAGAAATATTTATTATTACTGAATAAACAGAAAATATAAATGGTGTTTTTGTATTATGCCTAGCAAAAATATAGCTTGAAAATACTTTAATTAAAGCAAATGCAGGTAGACCAAATGAAAAAAAGTATAATGCATTAGCAGAATTTTTTACACTTGTTAGGTCAAATGAACCATAGCCAAATAATGCAGATGTAATTTCTTCAGATGATATTAGCAAAGCCAGTGTTGCGGGTAAACTTAGAAATAAACTTAATTCTAAAGATTTATTTTGAATAAATTTTATTTTTTTTTCATTTTTTTGCTCAACATATTTACTTAAGCTTGGAAGTAAAACTGTTCCAATTGCTATTCCCGCAATTGCTAAATTAATTTGGTATATCCTATCAGCATAATATAGATAAGAAACTGCACTAGCCTGAAATGATGCTATTATTGTGCCTATCAATATATTTATTTGTGTTACTCCTGAGGAAAAAATACTTGGGATTAATTTTAAAAAAAAAAATTTAAGTTTCTTATTATAATTAATTTTAAAAGATACTTTTGGAAAGTAAATTTTTCTTGTGTAATAAATTAAAAAAAATAGCTGTATCATGCCAGAGAAAGTTACGGCATATGATAAATATACCACTAAATCATCTTTTAAATAATTTGAAAAAAATAGCGTTATAATCAAAAAAATATTTAAAATTATAGGAGCTGCTGAAGCAGCGGCAAATCTATTATGCGAATTTAAAAGTGCTCCAAAAAAGGAGGACAAACTTACGAATAGAAGAAATGGAAATGTAATTCTAGTTAGATTAATTGTCATATCTAACTTATCTGAATTTTCTATAAAGCCTGGTGCTATTAAGAATACAAACCAAGGCATAAATATTTCAATTATTAAAATAAAGAATAAAAGCACTAAGGTTAAAAAATTAAAAATATTGCCTGCAAATACTTCAGCTTTTTTTTTTCCACTTTTTAACTCAATCATATAGCTAGGAACAAAAGCAGAATTAAAAGTTCCCTCGGAGAAAAGTCTTCTAAATGTGTTTGGTATCCTGAATGCCACAAAAAAAGCATCAGCTATCGGTCCAGACCCAAGATAAATTGCAATTAAAACGTCTCTAAAATATCCTAAAATTCTGCTTATGAGAACAAAGAAACTAAATGTGCTTGTTGACTTGATCAGATTCATAAATCATATTAATCTTATAAATTAGTTCTATTTGTATATCTATTTAATAAACAATGAAAAAAAATAAAA
>MDTB01141226.1_pt1 | contig 10485 bp, 11 predicted proteins | sample 811161 | NCBI WGS metagenome assembly MDTB01 (sample SAMN05326650, study PRJNA326480) | marine metagenome | isolation source: seawater | place: Mediterranean Sea | collected 2009
ATATCCCCTCTTCAAGGATATTTTCTTTATATTTTCCATCGCAGAGTATTCCTAAAGAAACAAGAATTTTCTTTTCGTTTTCATATGAAAACTCACCTGATTCGTATATATTTGCGCTAGAAAAATCTAGTGGATTAACACTACTTGAATGTTCTTTATTGGTAAGTGCTATAATGTCATGAGGTAAATAGTGATATGGCCAATTTGTAAGATTAGACCATTGATTTCTTTCTTTCACATCACTTCTTCTTAGAAAGAAGGTCCATGTACTTATTAATCCACTTGTATCTAGTTTAAGTTTTGAACTTCCATGTAGATCTTGAAAATTATATTCGTGTATTTCCTTTATTAAATATTCATGTGTATTTTTAGCAAAATGCGCGCTTTCTTGATCGGATAAAAATGCATAAGTTGAGATAAGATGAATATCGGAGTTCCAGTCTGTTCTTTTATCGGGATAATTCAAATAATAATTACCCGTTATGGTTTCGTGTTCTGGAGGAGGTGATAAGAAACGATAAAAATCATGATTGGAATTATTGGGGTCTGGTTTTACATAATTAATATAATTAGCACTGCTATCAACATCTTTAATAACAAATAATTCACCAACCGGACGTAGTGTAATATTAATATAAATTTCATTGTATTGTGTGGCTACCAAAGGAAATCCCTGTTTACTTGTTTGTGAGAACCAGGATTTCAAGGGAATATATATATTTTTGGATCGTATAGAGGGTTCTGGGGATGTGGCGGCATAGCTTAAATCATAAACTGCATTAGGATATTGATTTGTTCTTGTTCCATAATTGGCCGGGTCATTTAATTCGGGAACATGTCCAATCATAATATCGTGTTTTATACGTTGACTTTCATTAAGATCTCTTTTAAATAGCGTGGTTAATGCATCACCGCTGTATTTTTGAAGAATTGAACCACCGGTAGTGATAGTAACCTCTTTAATCATTTGAGTTCCAATATCATCAATCCACTTAAATTCGTAGGGAATCCATCTTCCGGTATCGGTATTGGTGTGTTGTGTATTTGTGTTTCTAAAAATGGGACTCCAAATATGGGGTAAAGTTACAACTAAAAAAGTATCCAATAATAAATCTCCATATCTTGGAATTTTAAAACTAAAGTGTGAATCTTCTTTTACCCTTATATTTCTTAAACCCGTAAAATCTATTCTAAATTTTTGGAGTCCAAAGTTGGTATATTTAGAATAGGTGGATTTAAAAAAACTTTTTTTGGGATTACCATTTAATATTATATTTTGATTTCCTGTTGAAATTAAATTTAGTAGTCCTCCTGCCATATTAATATATTTATAAGATTTATTATTTTTAATTATAAATATTCTTTTTATATATATAATACATATGCTAAATCAATTATTTAAAAATGAAAATTTTGATATTAAAAATCCATTAACAATATTGATAATTTTTTTTCTTTTATCATTAATAGTAGTATCAAAATATTATTATAGAAGACTAGTCATTGAAAATAATGAAAATATGTTTAGTGAAGCAAACGGCTTTAATGATATTTTACAATATTATGTAGCAAAATACGAATCCAGGGCTACACAAATTTCACCAGATATTTATTATAGTATAGATACCAAAAATATAGATACGAAAGAGCTTTATCTAAGAGATTTCTACATTAAGAGTTCTTATAACTCTTGTGTTATTGATCCTGCATCTAAATTTGTTAGTGTGGAAGCGCTTCCTATTTTATTAAATAATGGAGTAAGATTTTTTGATTTTCAAATATTTAGTGTTACGACAACGGAAGGACCAATTCCTGTGGTGGGTGTTAATATTCATGATAATGGTGATATTACTATGACATCATCTAATTATGTGCCACTTGAAGAGGTTTTAAATGTATTATCTAATACAATGAGTAATCAATCTCCCGATAGTCCTGGTTACAATACGCCATATTATTTACATTTAAGAATTTATACGACCATAACAGAAACATTGAACCAAATAAGTGAATTAATAAAACAATGGTATAATAGTACGGGGCCCAATATTGGCCCACTGTCATTATACAATGTAACCAAATTAATTTTCCCTCCACATAAGGATATTTACCAAACACGCCAGAAATGGTATCGTGGTATGAAACCAGTTAAGGAAACGGATTTACCCAGAGATACGGATTTATGTAAGAGATATAAAAAAAAAATAGCTAATGGATATGAAACTATTGGTGATATTACACTTGAAAGGTATAATTTTGTGAGGCGGTTTACGAAAGTGATGGGTGGATTTTTTATACTTGATATAGATGATTCGCTGTATGAAGGTTCGGATCTTAAAACCAACTGGGCTTGTTATAATTATAAAGAGGCAGGATTTCAAAAATATAGTGCTGAAGAAATAAATAATACATCAAGAGATGATGAGATTATCAAATTTAATAAAACCGGATTCACCCTTGTTTATCCTGACCCACCAATTAAACCGCTTACCCAGATAGAAAACGATTCATTTCCAGTAAGAGATGGAGTTGAATGTAGTGAAGATCCTTCTACGGTCTGCTATCCAAAAGCCATGAATTTGGGTTGTCAATTTATGCCAGTTGTATATGGTGCAGATATATATATAGCAGAGGGAGAAGATTCAATAACATCAATTTATGATACAATGTTTAATAAAATGAAGTCATCTTATATACTTAAAGAGTCAAACTTAAGATATTTTGCCCAATTTATTTCAGTTTTAGAGAATATTGTTCCCGAACCAAAGAATGGTTGGAGAACACGAAAAGAATGGTATAAGAAATATGGTAATAACACTAAATGTGGAGATAGATGAGATAATTTTAAACACCATACATAAGTGTTTAAAATTATGATAAACTTCTTCTTGCTTTTTTTATACGACGATATCCTTCGGTTAATTTATTGCTAAATTTTTCGAAATTTTGTCTAACGGAACGCATTGTTTTATTTTTATTTCTATTTATCGTGGATTCAATATCATCCATAATTTCACCAATAAATGGTTCTTTTACTTTACAGTTTTCAAATAATATATATAAAATTCCAAAAAAAAGTATAATACATAATGTAATATTTTTAGAAACCATATACTATATTTAAATATTATATCCTGTAGCATCTTCACAAGAACTATTATTCATATATGGTTCCGATTTCACGGGTTTAATTAGTTTTTCCTCCATATGAAATGTGTCGCTTTTGTCTAAATAGGAAAAGTTCATATCGCATGTCGTGCATGACGATTTGCAAATATCTCCTTTTTTGTTACACATGTATTCCTGAAAGGGTTCCATACATACCCCATTATTGCATTTTTTATATTGGGTTAAGGTTTCAGTAATAGCGGAAATACTGGATTTGTAGTTATCATTATGAAATAATTCATCTAATGCAAATGTATTGCTATCTTCTAAAACTATTACTACCATTAATGATACCAATCCATATATTATATTATATGAACTAAAAAATAATACGATTAAGAATAGAACACCTTTTCCCAAATCATTTTTAAAGAAATGTCCTAAAGATAAAGGATCCCCTAATGAAAAATATCCTATAAATAAAAAAAGTAAGATTTCAACATTCATGCCAGTTTTCATATTATATATATTTATGTTTTGAATAAAAATTCAGTAATTCATAATTATTTTTATCTATTATTTTTATAAGTATTATGGCTTCTACTTTAGGATATTCTGAACTTTCCGAATTAAATAAATCAAAGAATCAAAATTATAGTAAAACAAAAAAATATCGCGAGCCGATTACAAACAAAACCAAAATTACAACTGATTATTTAAATAATAAAGAATCAAGTCCAGCCGCTAAAATAACCGCATTTGATGATACAGAAGAAGATACGGTTGACCAAAGTATGTTTAAAACCGATAGTGACGAAATGCCGGATAATCCTATACCGGCAAGAATGACCGGAAAAGATATGGAAATGCCATCGGTAAAAGATTATACTGCAGATATGTTTCAGGTAGATGAAACGGACACTGGGTTGCCAAAAAAACATGAAAACACCTATGATACATATTCTCATCCTACAAATCAATATATGTCGTCCGTAGAACCAATGCAATTTTCAAGGGATGAGTTAAATGAAAAACTAACTTATATGATACATTTACTAGAAGAGCAGCATGATGAAAAAATAAAAAGTGTATCTGAAGAAGTGATTCTCTATGGATTCTTGGGCGTCTTTGTCATTTATGTGCTAGATTCATTTACAAAAATAGGTAAATACGTGCGATAGTTTAGGAATTATAGAATATAAGCAAATTCTTGAGGTAGAATCGTTTTATTTGCATAATTATAGAGTTGAAAAAAGGTTTTTTCTTTAAAAATATATTTGTGTTTTAGTAGAATATTACTTAAAAGATAAGAAGAATCGGAAACATTTTCAACTAATATAAAATCATAGGTTTGTTTCATACAAAACATTACATTACTAAATGCGTGAACAAACAATTGTTCGCTGCATGCTTTTATAGAAGTAAATAATTCTATTGCCGGTTTTTTATTATAATATGTAGAAATATCTCTAAAAAAGTAACAGGAGTGACAAACACTTTCGATAAATGTTGCATATATAATTATATTTTTTGTTTTAATTAAGCTCAAGAGATTACCCATACTAATCGAGATAAAACATTTATATTTCTTTTTATTTTCACGCATGAAATCTATTATGGTGTTTATATTTTCATCTGTTATTTTGCGTATTTTAACACTATTATGTAGTGGAATAGTGTCCCATAGTGTAATATCAAAAAAATAAGTTTTATAGTATACAAGAGAATTAAAATAATTAGCGTATCTTTCTTTTTTAAACAAAGACACGTTAATATTTAAATTATTATAAGATTGATGATATTGGTGCGTTTGTATTAAATATGCGGCAATATATTTTTTCCTATGTTTTTTATGAATACATAAAAAATCAGCATAATAAGCGGTGAATGATATATGTTTAAGTTGAATATATACGGGTCTACTGGTTAGAACTCCAACTAATTTTTTATTTATATAATACAGACTTATATAGCAGGGTTCTTTATGGTTTAAAAAATATGGAAATACATTATGATTTAGGGGCCTATAATAACATTCGTTTTCTTTATAATAATTGCTTTGTATAAGTTTTATTATATTTATTTTTTCACTTTGAGACAATTCATTTGTTTTTTTAACCACAATATTTTTATAATTAAAATACTTATTTTTTATGGGTAGTCCGGGCTCTATGATTCTATTTGGAAACAAATGATGATATAGATCATGATAATGAAATACGGGTTGTTTTGACCAAAAAGGATGTCGTAGTTTAAACCATATAAAATAAATAACAATTACAACTACTATACAAATAGGTATTATTAGTATAAAGTAATACATAGTAATAATACTTAAAATTAATATTACATTATTGCGTATTTTTTTTAAAGATATAGATGTATTGTCCATCATAATTAATTTCACTTAAATCGACGTATTTATATGGGGAAAATCCGGACTCCTTGGCCATTTTAATGATTTGATTTTGATCTTCCATATACAAATGATGTTGATTTACTCTTACATCTCCATTATTGAATTTGAATTTTTCATTAAAATAGGCGGTTTTTTGACTGGGTAGTTCAAAATTAGAGCGATATTCAAATCCTTCAAAAATAACTACAGAATTTGTAATTCTTTTATCAGAAAAATCCTGTGGATTTACAAGGGTTAATGGATCACCAGAATTTAGGATTGGGTCAAAATTATGTTTGTCTACCAAATGTATGACTAAATAACCATTTGGTTTTAGCCATGAATAAGAATTTTCGAAAAACTGTTTCTTATTTTTAAAATAATAAACCGTAAAATAAAAGGCGGTTATGTGACTAAACTTCTGTTTTGGAAACAGAAATGGGTCTAATACATTACCATGTTTAAAATCTTCATTTGGGTAATTTTTTGAAGCCTTTTTTACCATATCCATTGAATTATCTACACCAAAACTGGAAACCCCCTCTTCTTTTAGCATACCAACAAGATGGCCGGTTCCACAACCGACATCAAGCAAATATTTATTTTTATCCTCATCCAACTTTGTAAGTTCTTTTAAAATACCTATTTCTTGATATACCTTCATTTTATCATCTAATAGCGTATCGTAAATATTACTATAAAACTCGTCGTAAATATCTTTATTTTTATATACAAATCCTTTTTTATTTTTCATTCCTTCACGTAAATCCATATTTACGTTACTGCATTTAAATAAAATAAAAAGCATAAACAAAACAAATAATATAAAAAGCCATTTATTTTTTTCTATTTTTTTAAATAAATCTTGTTTCAATATATCCAACATTATTCTTTATATGTATTAATGTTATTTTTTTTGTATTAATTATAAGTATAATGAATGAAGATGAAATAAATGATATTAGAAAATCTAAGGAATTCAATGGTATATCTTTTTCATCTTATAAAAAATCAGAAGTTAAAAAACAATTAATTGAATCCATAAATAATTGCAAAATAGAAGAGGCGTGCTATTGGTCTGCAGAATTTATTTGTGCGGGGCATTATTTAGAATTATGGGAAAATATTCTTTTTATTTCTAGCAAACATATACACCTAGGTAATCCTAAATTACCTATTTATTTAAATATGAGATTCTCTAATTTCAAAGATATATTACATAATGGATATAATGACAATGAATTACAAATGAGAAACAACCACAAAATACGAATACTGTTTTGTGAAGTAATATGTATTTTATGCATGTCAAACAAAAAACCAAGTTTTGAAAATATTAAAATCAAAAAAGAAGAATTTGACATGATTTCAATATCTTCTAAAATTAAAGCGCCTAATATTTTATTTATAAATGATATTTATAAAAATGGTGATCCAAAAGAATTGTTTATTCCTTTAAATGAACTAGCATATCATTTTAAAACAAAAAATACATTATCGTGTTATTATTGGATTGAATGGCTTATTGAATTTGATAATATTTGCCGTAAAAAGAAAGAGATATTGAAGTGTGATTATAGGGAGTTTGCAAATGTACCTGATAAATTTAAAAAAGACATTATTTGGATTGTTTGGGAAACCATTTTTTTATTTTCAAAGTCAGAACTTATTACAAAAATACTTAATAATCTTTTAGAATTATTTATGATCAAATATAATTTTGCAATGAAAAAACGAAGACGTTATTTGTTATATTTTGCAGTAGAGCTTGTTACAGAAGCCACTGATTTAACACTAAATATAGTTAAGGATTCCGCCACAATTGAAAATATAAAACAAAAAATAAATGTAATATACAAGACCATTAAAAAAAACGAGGTTGCACCAAAAACCGATTATCTATTTAATAATATAGAAAGCCGTTCTAATCTTGATAAAACCATTGAAAAATTAGACAAACTAAATAGTATAATAAATAAAAAATGAAATAATATATGTATTATTTATATATGAATTCAAAAATTAAATCATTTATAAATACAAAAAGTCCTTCTATTAAAGTTCCTTCTGTTTCACCAAAGACAATTTCCAATCCAAAAGTAATTCCTATAGAAAGCATTCATATTATTAATACCCGTCCAGGAAATTCAGGCAATAACAATATCATAATGTATGTAATTGGTATTATTGTTTTAGCTATTTTAGGAATAAATGTATTGTTATACTTAGGATTATATACAGAAATGTTTGCGGATTCTCTTAGACCTATTATAAAAGATACATTTGGATTTTTTGGTTACACTTTAGCGGAGGGAACAAAAATAACAACAACCAATGTGGCTAAAGGCGCATCGGCGGCAATAGATGTAGTTTCGGATACTACAAATAATACCATTGGATTTGCAAAAGAGGGAACCGTGGGGGCTATCAACGCCTTGCAAAATGCAACGGATTACAATACATTAAAAAATAAAATAAACAAAAAAAGCAATAAAAAATACGAATCCCCGATTTCCGATGTAGATACAAGTAGTATTCAAAATAACCCGACATCTAAAAAAGGATATTGTCTTGTAGGTGAACAGCAAGGTATACGCTCCTGTGTGAGAGTGACAAATGATGATATATGCATGTCTGGAGATATTTTCCCATCGCGTAGTTTGTGTATAAATCCTAACTTAAGAGTATAACAAATTTAAACCACATTAAAATAAAATTTTTTTCATATATTACATCATATGAAAAAAATTGTTACGTTGACAAAATTGGCTTGCACTCGTATAAGCAAATTAGCAAGTGAAAATCAATGTAAATATGTGTATTTTTATGTAAAGGGTGGTGGCTGCAATGGATTCAGTTATAATTTTGAACCAAGCAATGACATCCCAGATAAAAAAGACGAAATTATAAATCGCGATTCCTATAAATTGGTTGTTTCCAATGAAAGTATTTTACATTTACTCGGCACACATGTAGACTGGAAAAAAACAGTAATGGGTGAAGGATTTCATTTTGAAAATCCAATGGCCGGTGCAAAATGCGGTTGTGGCACTTCGTTTACCAGCAAAAGTATTTAAATATCCGGGTTTCTTGCTTTAAGCTACAAATTAATATATATTATTTTTTAACTTAAAGAAACAAAAAAAAACTTTTTTTCAAAACTTTTTTCAGAAATCCGAAAATGGACATTTTTTTTATGGGAAATTATAAGATCTGGGAAAAACTTTTGTGAAAAAAAATGAAAAAAACGATTTGTGACGATAATGGTTTAAAAAATAAAAATCCGTGAAAAAAATTGTGAGCATGAATTTTTAAATATATTATATGAAAAATGCTTGCGACTTTTTTGTTCTAATATATATAATATAGAACAAATGTCGCAGAAAAAGGGTCAACTCTACGAATGTAAGGCTTGTGACTATACAACCATGCGAGAGAGAGATTTTAACAAACATTTATTGACACGTAAACATAAAAAGCTGCGACTTTTAGAACAAAATTTAGAACAAAAAAGTCCCACATCAGAAAAGTACATTTGTGAAAAATGTGGAAAAATTTACAAAGCAAGAAACAGCTTGTGGTATCACAAACAGGGTTGTGGAAAAAAACAAAAAAAAAATAAAGAAATCCATTCTTTAGTAAAAAAAATAAAAACTATAGAAGGCAAATTTAAAATGGTATCCGAAGAAAACAAAAAGCTGAAAGATAATTTTAAAACTGTAGTAGAAGGAAGTATGGCTGTATTAGAAGAAACAAAAAAAAATAATAAAATCCAGGAAACTCTATTAGAAAAAATGGATAACCAGAATAAATTAATTAATCAGCTTACGCCCAATATATCTACAACAAATAATTTCAATATAAATATTTTTTTAAATGAGGAATGTAAGAATGCAATAAATATGAGTGATTTCATTAAATCTCTCCAGATACAAGTTGAGGATTTAAATTATACAAATGAGAAGGGACTGATCGAAGGTATTTCTTCGGTAATGGTGAACCGTTTAAATCAATTGCAAATTTGCGAGCGACCCATCCATTGTACAGATGCAAAACGAGAGATTCTTTATGTGAAAGACAATGATTCTTGGGAAAAAGAAGATGAAAATACTACGGTTAAAAATAGTATTGCGGATATATTGCATAAACAACGAGTAGCAATGGATACTTGGATAAGCGAGAATCCAGACTGGGAGAAAACAGAAGCAGGAAAAAAAGCTTATTTGAATTTAGTAAGAACCATTATGAGTAACGATTTAGATAGCGAGATTTCAAAGAAAAAAGTAATTAAACACATAGCTAAAGAAACACTAATTGATAAAAAATAATATACTGATTTAATATATATGGATGCATTAAATCAAAGAATAATAACATTATTAGTAATAACATGTGTTTATACGTTTTTTGCGGTAAAGTTAGTATATAAAGAAGATGGATACAAAAGTGCTGTATTGCAAGCATTATTTGTATTTTTATGGAGTTATCTTGGTCATGTGGCTGCTCATTATATCTCTCAAAATTATCCATTGAATATCATAAATACTCATATAAGTGTTCATCATACAGAAACCGGGCTTCCCCGTTGGTTGGATCTTACCAGCGAGGGATTAAATAATTTTATTGGATTTTTCATATTGTATATACTTCAGGAGGTTTCGGGGTATAAGTTTTTGAATTTAAAGATTATATTATATGCGGCATTTTTATACATAGGTGTTCACATTTTTTATTATAGTATAGCACATACACGATACCACGAGGTTCATCATGAAGACGAGTTTGTGAATTTTAGTCCAGAATTACTGGATTACATGTTTAATACAAGAAAATACAATGTGAATTATGAAAATCTTTCCGTATTTTATGAGACATTTCCTGCAATATTATCCTACTATGCGGTAAAGCAGATTTCTAAAAAGAATTAATGACTCTCCAAATTGAAAAAACAGAAAAGAACGGGTTGCTCTTTCAAATAA
>MDTB01240198.1_pt1 | contig 10485 bp, 12 predicted proteins | sample 811161 | NCBI WGS metagenome assembly MDTB01 (sample SAMN05326650, study PRJNA326480) | marine metagenome | isolation source: seawater | place: Mediterranean Sea | collected 2009
ATTTTGATATTCTAAATTTTGAACAAAAAAATGACTCTAATGAAGTTCAAGTTAACGCGGGGCACAATGCTTACTTAAAAAATTTTGGTTGTATACACAATAGAACTGTTAGCATTGATAAAATCAATAACAAAATTATTGGTCAAGACAAGATTTTGCAGAAAACTGTCAAATCGGATATTAAGTACGATATCCGTTTCCATCTCTACCCAGGTCTAACGGCTGTTCAAACAATAGGTGGAAATACTTTGCTTATTCAGATAAACAAAAATAAAGCTTTGTTATTCTCTACAAATGAAAAAAACTTAAAAATTGAAAAAAGTATTTTTTTTGGAGGTCAGAAAGTGTTAGATAATTACTGTATATTAATTTCTGGATTCATGGAAAACGATAAAAAAACCATTAACTGGGAAATAAAGAAAAAATTATAAAATGGGAAAAATTAAAAATGCTCTTATATCAGTGTCTGATAAAGAAAATCTTAAATTTGTTTTACAGGTTTTAAAGAAAAAAAAAATAAATGTAATAAGCTCTGGAGGAACGTTCAAATTAATAAAAAAATTAGGTTTTCAGTGTAAAGAAGTTTCGGAGTATACTGGATTTGATGAAATGTTGGATGGGAGAGTGAAAACCTTACATCCAAAAATTCACTCTGGAATTCTTTTTAACAGAAATAAAAAAAAACACAGAAAACAAATGCAGAAAAAACATTTCGAGCCAATAGATTTAGTGATTGTAAATTTCTACCCATTTGAGACAACAGTCAAAGAAACATCTAATAGAGAAAAAATTACCGAAAATATTGATATTGGTGGTCCAAGCATGGTTAGAGCAGCTGCAAAAAACTTTAAAAGTGTAACAATTATTACTGACAAAAATGATTATTCAGAATTAACAAAAGAATTAAAAAGTTTTAAGGGGAATACAACACTTAACTTTAGAAAAAAAATGGCTAGCAAAGCTTATGGTTTAACGGCATATTACGACGCTTTAATTTCAGAATGGTTTTATAGAGATATAGGGATAGATTTTCCTGAGAAAAAAACTTTTTTTGGAAAGAAAATAAGTCAATTAAGATATGGTGAAAATCCTCATCAAAAAAGCTCAATATATATAAATAGTCTTAAGAATGATAATATTAATTTAAAACAATTAGGTGGTAAAGAATTAAGTTACAACAATTATAACGATATTTTTGCTGGACTAGATGTTTTGTTTTCCAGTTTAAAAAAACCAACAACTGTAATTATAAAACATGCTAATCCATGTGGAGTATCCACAAATAAATCTGCTGTTCAATCTTTCTTAAATGCACAGGCAAGTGATCCTATTAGTGCATTTGGAGGAATAGTAGCATGTAATTACAGAATAAATAATAGAATTGCATTAGAAATTAGCAAAACTTTTTTTGAAGTAATTTTGGCAAAAGGTTTTGATAAAAATGCTTTAAGAATATTAAAAAAAAAGAAAAATATGAGAATAATTGATATATCAAAATTTAATTATGAAGCTAGGACCACAGGAAAATTTTTTGATAATTCATTTCTTTTACAGGAGAAAGATAATTTAGTTTTTTATAAGAAAAAGTTGAAATGCGTGACAAAAAACAAACCGACTAATAAAGATTTAATAGACATAGAGTTTGCTTTTAGAGTATGTAAATACGTAAAATCAAATGCAATTGTTATCGTAAAAGATAATGCAACTATCGGTATTGGTGCTGGTCAGCAGAACAGATTAGATAGTTGTAGAATAGCAACTCAAAAGGCTAGAAAATTTCAAGCTAAGCAATTAAATAACTCAGTGGCCGCCTCGGATGCTTTTTTCCCTTTCGCAGATGGAATCAAAACATTAATAAATGCAGGTGTTAAAACCATTGTTCAGCCTGGGGGATCTATAAGGGACAAAGAAGTAATTGATGCAGCAAATAAGGCCAATGTTAAAATGATTTTTACAGGCATTAGACACTTCAATCATTAATATGACTTCTCCAACCTCTATTGTAATACCAATTTTAAATGAAGGAAAAAATATCAACAAAATGATAAAGCTAATTCGTTATTCTTTAAACAAAATGAAATACGAAATTATTTTTATAGACGATGACTCAAATGATAATACAAAATTTATATTAGAAAAAAACAAAAAAAAATTTAAAAACATACAATTCTTTATAAGAAAGAAATATCAGAAAGACTTGAGCCAATCTTGTATTCTAGGCTTTAAAAAGTCAAAATATAAAAATATCTTAGTTATGGATGGTGACTTGCAGCATAATCCAAAATACTTACCAAAAATGATAAAAATCTTTAATAAAAAAAATTTGGACTTCTTGATTGCATCAAGAAATTTTAGTTCTGCAAAAAAAGAAGGTCTAAGTTTTTTAAGATTCTATGCCTCTAAAGTTATTATTTCGATTTTTTTATTAGTAATTGGAAATAAGACTGCAGACCCGATGAGTGGTTTTTTTATATTCAAAAAAAAAATATTCTTAAAAAACAAAAATATGCTTTTTGGTAAAGGCTATAAAATTTTATCAGATCTTATATATTCAGGTGAAAAAGATTTAAAAATTCATGATTTTAACATTAAATTTGAGACTAGAAAAAAAGGTAAAAGCAAGATGGGATTGGGAGTACTTTTTCAACTAATAAAATTTATTTCGATTACTGGCTTGAAAAAATTAAATCTTATCAATTTTAGCCGCTAATACGAAGTCACTTTCAGCCAAACCTTTAATTGCATGAGTTGAAATTTTTATCTTTGCATAGCCCCATCCAAAAAGAATATCTGGATGATGACCTTCTATTTCTGCAATTTTTCCAACACTGAAAATAAATTTTTCACTTTCAATGTAGTTATTAAATTTGAAATTTTTTTCAATATAAAAATTTTTATCTTTGTCTTCAAGAACAGCCCACCCATCTACTTTTTTTAAATATTTATGTATCTCTTTAATGTCGAAGGCGGGTATTCCTCCCTCACATGGTACACATTTTTTATTAGCTAAATCTTCCACAGCTAGTCTTTAATTATCTTAGCAATCATGCCAGTTTCATAATGACCTGGTACATTACATGCTATCTCTAATTTTGCTGAAGTGCTGAATTTCCAAATTATTTCCCCACTTTTGTTTGGTTCGAGCAAAACACTTTTGGCATGTTTATGTGCCATGGCGTGATCCATTTTCGCCATTTTTTTCATTTTATTTTTATCAATTCTATCCGCCAAAAGTATTTCATGTTCTACCATTTTTGCCATCTCTGGTTGATGCTTAATGTGCATTTCTTTAGTAGCAATATTTAATTCATGAACAAGTTCACCCATATTTTTTACTATGAATTTTACTGTTTCATCTTTTTTAATAACTATTTCGTTTGGCTCATAATAGTTATCAAACATTTTAACTGTGATAACTTTCGTTACGTCTTTAATATCACCCTTTTCGCCAATCATCTTCATTGATGAAGCAAAACAAATAGACGGCATAAAAATTAAGAAAATTCCAAATATTCTAAACATGAGTAATTATAATCAAAAAATTAGTTAAAGAAAAAGATATTTAGTCGCTATGAATTGGAGCGGGCAAAGGGACTTGAACCCTCGACCTTCTCGTTGGCAACGAGACGCTCTACCACTGAGCTATGCCCGCAAATTAGTATTATTATAGTTAATTTATTCATTGACGTAAATAGATACTCCTTGATACAAAAACAGAGCAATTTTATGGCCTTACATGACATATTATTACAAATTGACAGTTCTAATTTATTGATCTTATAATTGAAGCATGGACAAAAAATTTCCAAAAAAAATACCCGTGTTCCCATTAAGTGGGGTAATTTATTTTCCGAAAACTAATTTACCTTTAAACATCTTTGAAGATAGATATTTAGATTTGGTTAATGATTGCTTTAGGAGCGATAAATTAATGGGAATGGTTCAGCAAAAAAAAGAAAATAGCCTGGTTTATAAAGTTGGCTGTCTCGGCAAAATTAACGATTATCAAGAAACATCTGATGGCAGAGTTCTTATAAATTTGACTGGGATTACTAGATTTGAGATTACTAAAGAAATAACAAACCAAAAAAAATATAGAGAGTTTGAGGTCGATTATAAAAAATTTTATAAAGATATCCTTGATACCGAAAAGTTAACAATTGTTTACGACAAATCAAACTTTATGGAAAAAATAAAAAGATTTTTTGAAAAGAATGGTCTTATGATAAACTGGAAAGAGTTTGAGAAACTAGACGAAACTCAAAAAATAAACACACTTTCAATGATTGCTCCAATTTCAAATGAAGAAAAACAAAAACTGCTCGAAACTGTAAGTTTGAGTGACAAAACAAATACTTTATTGAATATTATTGAATTTTATTCTTACGAAAATTCATCTGAGAACGAAACAATACAATAGCTTAAACATAAATTTTATTTGCTAAGCCATAACAAAGTATAGCACTCATAATTGCTAACATTAATGGGGCGTATATTCCATCATCTTTAGTTTTTTTTGTAAGGCCTGTCTTATCGATTCTTAAAGAGAAAAAATTTACGATAAGTATTGAAACATTAATTATGAAGACTAAATTAAAAAAAGCCCAAGTATTATCTAGTCCCCCAGATCTTATAAATCCTACGTAAATTGCCATTAAAACGATGGCAACCATAAATGATCCGGCAAATCTCGTTATTAAAGTTGCTGTTTTGTCAACTCCTCTGCCCTTAAGAAACTTTTTAGTATCAAAAACTAATTGGTAAGCGTAAATGCCAACAATTATAAAATGGGCTAAATAAATAATTAAATAAAATGCATTATTAAATTTATCAAACATTCCTATACCCTATAAGAAAAAAAATTAGATTTCAAATTAACTTTTTAATTTGACTTATTCATCGAATTGAAAAAGTCGGAGTTATTTTTAGTATCCTTTATTTTAGATATCAAAAATTCAATGCCGTCCATTGTGCCCATAGGACTAATTATTCTTCTTAATACGTTCATTTTTGACAGATCGTCTTTGGCAAATAAAAGTTCTTCTCTTCTTGTTCCAGATCTAGTTACGTCAAGAGCAGGATATATTCTTTTATCTGCGACTTTTCTGTCCAATATCAATTCTGAATTTCCTGTGCCTTTAAACTCTTCAAAAATTACCTCATCCATTCTACTTCCGGTATCTACTAAAGCGGTAGAAATAATAGTAAGCGACCCTCCTTGTTCTACATTTCTTGCTGCACCAAAAAATCTTTTAGGTCTTTGCAGAGCATTAGCATCAACACCGCCGGTTAGTACTTTTCCAGAACTAGGTACAACTGCGTTATATGCTCTACCTAGTCTTGTGATCGAGTCTAATAAAATTACAACATCTTTTTTATGTTCAACTAATCTTTTAGCTTTTTCAATTACCATTTCAGCTACTGCAACGTGTCGTGAGGCTGGTTCGTCAAACGTAGATGACACAACTTCACCTTTAACAGATCTTTGCATATCTGTTACCTCCTCAGGTCTTTCATCTATTAGTAAAACCATTAAATAAATTTCGGGATGGTTAGCTGTAATTGATTGAGCAATATTTTGTAAAATTATAGTTTTACCTGCTCTAGGAGGAGAAACTATAAGAGATCTTTGTCCTTTTCCAATAGGACTGACTAAGTCGATTAGTCTAGCTGTATTGTCCGGTTTTTTTTCTATCTTTGTGCTTTCTACCTCCAACTTTATTCTCTTGTTGGGGTATAGTGGAGTCAAATTATCAAAAGCTATTTTATTTCTGCCTTTTTCTGGTTCATCAAAGTTAATTTTATTTACTTTTAATAAAGCAAAATATCTTTCGGCATCTTTTGGAGCCCTCACCTCTCCCTCTACGGTGTCGCCGGTTCTTAATCCAAATCTTCTAATCTGACTTGGGCTTACATAAATATCGTCAGGACCAGGTAAGTAGTTCGACTCTATTGCTCTCAAAAAACCGAAGCCATCTTGTAAGACTTCGAGTACACCAGAAGCGCTAATCTGTTCATTTTTTTCTGCAAGTTTTTTTAATATTGCAAAGAGAATTTCTTGTTTTCTTAAAGTACTTGGATTTTCAATGCCAAGTTTCTCTGCTTGCGATATTAAATCAGCTGGGCTTTGTTTTTTAAGTTCTTGTAAGTTCATTTAATTGATTGAATTTAAGGTAAGAAAATTAAATATAAGTCTTTTTGGTAAAATTTCAAGTATTATAATGGTTTAAAAATTACAACAAAAATGATGATTATAAGCAATATTGTAGGCACTTCATTGATAATCCTAAAAAACTTTGAGCTTTTAGTATTATTATCAATCTGAAAATCTTTCAAAGCAGCAAGTAAATAAAAATGATAACTAGTTAAAATTATAACTAGTCCAATTTTAATCTTCATCCATAGTAAGCCAAGGCTTAGAACGCCTTGGGAATGAATAAGAAGTATACCAAAAATCCACGACAAAATCATTGCTGGGTTCATAATGTAAAAATATAATCTTTTCTCCATTAATTTGAAGGTTTCTGATTGCCCTTTATTTTCTTTTGTTTCTGCGTGATAAACAAAAATTCTAGGCAGATAAAGTAAGCCTGCCATCCAAGATATAACTGCTATTAAATGAAGGGCTTTAAATGTCAAATATACGTTCATCTATAAAAACCTTTTAATTAATTTTTCTAATAAATTTATGTGATCATCACTATCGTTTAAACAAGGAACAACATCAAAATTTTTTCCTCCGGATTTCAAAAAGCTTTCTTTGCCCTGTATAGATATCTCTTCAAGAGTTTCCACACAATCAGAAGAAAAACCAGGGCAAATTACTAAAATATTTTTCTTCCCTTCTTTTGGTAAATTTTCTAGAGCTTTATCTGTATAAGGTTTTAACCATGCTTCTGGACCAAATCTAGATTGAAAAGTGGTTTTTATTTCAATACTTTTAAATTCTTCTGAGAGTAATCTTGATGTTTTGTGACAGTAGCAGTGATAAGGGTCTCCTTTATCAAAGTATTTTTGAGGAATTCCGTGATATGAAGCTATTACCAGATCGGGCTTCCAATCTAATTTGGCTATTTTTAAATTTAAACTGTTTGAAAGAGCTTTAATGTAAGTAGGATCTGATTCATAATGAGGTATTATGCTCAGACTTGGTTGCCATCTCATACTCATGAGAGTTCTGTACACTTCATCGCAAACAGTTGCTGTTGTAGCTGCTGCATATTGAGGATAAAGTGGTACAACGATAAGTCTTTCACAGCCGACTTCGTGTAGTTTATGAATTTTAGTTTTAATACTGGGATTTCCGTAACGCATAGCGTAATCGACTATTAAATCTTCATTGCTAATCCTATCTAATAATTTTTTAGTCTGCATAATTGTATAATACCTTAACGGTGACATATCTTCTTTTTTCATCCATATTTCTTTATATGCTTTTGCGGTTTTGGAAGGTCTCAAATTTAAGATAAATAAATTTAAAATTATTTGCCAAAGAAACGGGTTTACTTCTATAACTCTTTTATCCGATAAAAATTCTTTTAAATATCTTCTTATGTCTAGCCATCTAGTAGAGTCTGGTGTTCCTAAATTGATTAAAAGGACTCCTGTTTTGCCGAAGTTTATTTTTGGGTGATCTGTGTTCATCTTTTAACCTGGTTAACTCGATCTACGATTTTTTTTATTATATTAGGATTTGTTTTTGGAAGAATACCATGACCAAGATTAAAAATGTAGGGATTGTTCTTAAAAGCATCTAAATATTTTTCTGTTTCCTCCATTGCTGTCTTTTCATTTTTTAAAAGAAGATTTGGATCCATTCCACCTTGTATACATATTCCACCAAGATTATTTTTTGCCCATATAGGGTCTATTTCTTGATCAATATTAATTGCGTCTGGTTTAACTTCGTCAAGAAATTTTTTATAATTGTTTTTTAGGCCCTTAGGAAAGCAAATTACTGGAATTTTATTCTCTCTACAGAAATTCACTAAACTCTTATTGGGGGTAAAACAATATTCGTTTAAATTCTCCTCTTGGATAAGACCCGCCCAAGAGTCAAAGATTTGTATTATTTCAGCCCCAGCTTTTTTTTGATACATGATATGAATTTTCAAAAACTCGTCTAATTTTTTTAAAACTAATTTAATTTCATCTTTATTTTTTATTGATATCTTTTCGTTTAGCTGATTTTGCTTCTTTAAATTATATAGATAGATTATTAACGTCCAAGGAGCACCAACAAAGGCTATTAAGGATTTGTTTTTTTTAAGTGTATTTCTAGTTTTTTTTATTGTTTCGTAAACAGGATTCAATGTAAGTAGAAAATCTTTTTCTTTGGTTTCTAAAAATTTACCTATATTTAAATTAGGGCTCCACGGACCTCCTTTTTCTCTAAATTCTATACTTTGACCCAAAGCATAAGGTATTACTAGTATATCTGAAAAAATAATAGCTGCGTCTAGATTAAATCTTTTCATGGGCTGTAACGTAATTTCCGTAGCCAGATTACTGTTGAAACATAATTTTAAAAAATTGGGATTTTCATGCCTTAGCTGTCTAAACTCTGGTAAGTACCTTCCTGCTTGTCTCATAAACCAAACAGGTACACAAGAAAAATCTTTATTAATTAAACAATTTAACAATTTACTCATAAAATAAATAATATATTGATAAGAGTAGTTATTGTAATAGGTCATGTTAGTATCGGCTATAATTAATTATACCTAGTTTTAAACATTTTATACCCACTAACCTGCTTATATTTAGTATTATTTGAAGTATTGATGAAATTATACTCACAGTTTGAATTTTTTATGTATAAAATAATTCACATCGAATAAAATGTTCCAAATATGTTAGCTAATGTTAATAAGTTTTTTTTAATTAAAATTCTAGAGTATAAAATACAGTTATTCGATTATTGTTAACAGAATTATGAACGAAAAATACAATGTATATCTTGTCTCTGACTCAACAGGTGAAACCCTTGATAGAATATTTTTATCTCTTCAATCGCAATTTAAAAATTTTGAATACGATAAAAAAGAATTTTTCTTTGTGCGAACTGAACAACAGGTTGATAAAATAATTAGTGAGGGAACTAAAGGAAATAATTCTTTAATACTTTACACTGTTGTCGAAACCAAACTTGCAAAGTATTTGTCAAAAAAAAGCGAGGAAGCAAATATCCCTTGTTTTGGCGTACTCGGCAACTTGATTTTAGCCTTTTCAAAACTATTAAATCAAAAAGCCATTCACAAACCAAGCGCACAACACGTGCTTGATGACGATTATTATAAGAGGATCGAAGCTATTCAATTTACCATGTCGCACGACGACGGAAAAAGAACAGAGGATTTATCCAAATCAGATGTAATTTTACTGGGCGTAAGTAGAACCAGTAAAACACCAACATCAATTTATCTGGCGAATAGAGGTTTTAAAACTACAAATATACCACTCGTACCTAACCAAGAAATTCCCAATGATTTAAAAGATAAAAATTTAAAATCTTGTGTTGTGGGACTATTTGCAGATCCAGACAGACTATCAGATATTAGGCGTAATCGAGTAGCTCTAATGCAGGAAAACAGATCTTCTAATTATACAAATATAAGTTCAATAAAAAAAGAAGTGGAGGACTCAAAAAACTTATTTAAAAAGTATAACTGGCCCACGATAGATGTTACTAGAAAATCTGTTGAGGAAACTGCTGCATCAATTATAAAAATAATTGAAATTAAAAAAAATAAATGAAAGTTATTTTAGCCTCTAAGAGCGGTGTAAGGAAAAAAATATTAGACAAATACGGTTTTCAAGCAATCGTATCACCTTCGAATGTTGATGAGGACCAGGTAAAAGATTCACTTCTAGATAAAGGAGCTGACCCAGAAATTATTTCCAAAAATTTAGCAGAACTAAAGTCAACCAAAGTAAGCGTCAAATTTCCAGACCAACTTGTTATAGGCGCAGATAGTGTAATATCACTTAATTCAAAATTAATTAACAAACCCAGATCAAGAGATGAGGCGTTCAAAATTTTAAAGATAATGAATGGAAAAAAACATTTTTTAATTAGCTCTGTTTGCATCTCAAAAAATGGATCTATGATTTGGAATCATACTGAAAAATCTGAATTAAAAATGAAAAATTTGTCAGAAAGAGAATTAAAGTCATATCTCAAAAAAATTAAAACTGAAATATTATTAGCCTATGGAGTTTATCAAATCGAGGCTGGTGGCCTAAACTTATTTGAGTACATAAAAGGTGACAAAGACTCTATAATGGGGTTACCAATTAAACAAATTAAAGAGTATATAAAAAATTATAAAATATGAAAAAAAATAAATTTGCTATAATAGGCAACCCAATATCTCATTCTCTTTCACCAATTATGCATAATCATTGGTTTAAAAAATATAATATAGATGCTGAATATGAATTATTAAACATTAATGAAAATCAAATTCAAAATGTGATAGATAA
>MDTB01002040.1_pt1 | contig 10484 bp, 8 predicted proteins | sample 811161 | NCBI WGS metagenome assembly MDTB01 (sample SAMN05326650, study PRJNA326480) | marine metagenome | isolation source: seawater | place: Mediterranean Sea | collected 2009
TGATGTCGTCATTGTGGGCGCGGGAATCTCCGGCATTGGGGCGGCCTGCCATCTGCAGACGGAATGTCCTGAGAAAACCTTCACGATCCTCGAATCTCGTGGGCAGAGCGGTGGTACTTGGGATTTATTTCAGTATCCAGGGATTCGCTCCGACAGCGACATGCATACACTCGGCTTTAACTTCAAACCCTGGACCGCGGCCAAGTCCATCGCCGACGGACCCTCGATAAAAGACTACTTGACCGAAACCATCAACGAGCACGAAATCGGCGACCATATTCGGCATGAGCACAAAGTGCTAAGCGCAAATTGGTCAAGTAGCGATACAGCTTGGACGGTAACCGCAGAGTACCAAGGCGAAACCCAGCAATTTCGCTGTAATTTCTTAATGATGTGCAGCGGCTACTACAACTACGACACCCCCTATACACCAGATTTCAAAGGCAGAGAGGCCTTCCAAGGTACGGTGATTCATCCACAGCATTGGCCCAAAGATCTGGACTACAGTGATAAGAAGGTAGTGGTTATTGGCAGTGGTGCCACCGCAATGACTTTAGTCCCGGCCATGGCCGACGACGCAGCAAGTGTCACTATGCTGCAACGCTCCCCGACCTACGTGGTGGCTCGACCGGACCAAGACAAAATCGCCAATGCTCTGCGCAAGCTACTGCCCGATTCGGTGGCATACGCGTTGACGCGTTTCAAGAATACGCAGCTACAGCATTTTATGTATCAGCGCATGCGTAAAGAGCCGCAAAAAATGAAAAAGGCCCTCGTAGACCTAGTAAGCGACGCGCTTGGGCCAGATTATGATGTCGACAAACACTTCACGCCCAAATACAACCCATGGGATCAAAGATTGTGCCTGATTCCCAATGGCGATTTGTTCAAATCTATTAGAAAAGGCAAAACTCAGGTGATCACCGATCAAATCGAAACATTCACTGAGCGGGGTCTGAAGCTCGCCTCCGGGGAGGAGCTTGAAGCTGACATCATCGTCACGGCCACGGGCCTGAACATGCAAGTTATGGGCGGAAGCTCATTCTCGGTAGACGGGCGCCGGGTTAATTTTGCCGACACAGTGTCCTACAAGGGCATGATGTACGCAGAGATACCCAACCTGATACAAACTTTTGGCTACATTAATGCGTCTTGGACTCTGCGCGCAGATCTGACCGCCGAGTATGCTTGCCGCGTGATCAATCACATGGACAGGCTTGGCGTTCGCCAATGTACTCCAAGATTAAGAGCAGAAGATGCTGATATGGAACTGCGACCCTGGATCGAAGACTTCTCCGCGGGCTATATGCAACGCACCATGAACCTAATGCCAAGTCAGGGAGACAAGGATCCGTGGCGTAACACCCAGAATTACGCTTTAGATAAAAAACGCATTCGCAATGCTGCTTTAGAGGACGGGGCACTTTTGTTCGAGGAACTGGAGCCGAGACCTATCCAAGTGCGAACCCAGGGAGAGCACCAAAACGCAGCTTAACCTTAATCGCCTCCAAAAGCCGACCGGCGTATCTCGTGGTAGGCTTTTGCCCATTCTTGAAATAGATGCTTCGTCTTTTCCGTCGGAGTTATTAACACTTGGCGGCCATCATGGGGTGATTGCTTTTTTTCAAAAAAGCCGCGCCTTACCGCCTCCTCAATAAAATTTTGGCGATGAGTGCGGGACCTCATGTCTTGACCAATCTTCAGACACTCCTCTTTCGATAGCCCACTTTGCTGGGAAGATTTCAGTAAAACCTTAGTCATAAGAAGCAAAGCATATCGAGAGGAAGCAAAGAAGGAGAATAACTCGTCGTCGCTTTCTACTACCAAAGCAAGCATGTTTAACAGTCGAACATCTAAATCTGGTTCGATTCTGTCCCCCTGCATAGCTATTTTCTCCTAGGTACCATAATTACCTTATTGCTCTTTGTGCTAACCATTAGCATAAATCCGCCGCCAAAATATCACATTTATATGTACATTTTGTGAATAAACTTTAGCTGCACTAAATGGGTGCATTATTTGAGCTTTTACTATCTAGAAATCCTTATTATTTTCTATGTATAGAAGTCCGCGTGCAGTTAGGGGAGCAACTATGCGTAGAAATCCGGTTAATGAACTAAGAAATATAGTAGCCACAGCTTTTTCCATTTTGGCGATAGCCGGGTGCGGGAGCGAGACGGTGGATCAAGCATGTGCTGAATATTTTGCACAGACGCCATCAAGCTTGAAGGAAATGGGGCCAGGTGTTCTGCAAGACTCAGAATCTGGCTTGGTCTGGTTTCGGTGCAATTTAGGGCAAACCTATCGGAACGGAGAGTGCATCGGAAACCCAATAAACAAAGATTTTGAAACAACCATGGCAGAGCTTGACCTGTTAGGCGAGAACACCTCGTCCACAAGAGATCCCCGGCGCAGAAGGTCTGCACAGGGATCCAGGCAGGTTTTATTTTCCGACGTGAACTGGCGGATGCCCACAGAGAGTGATTACGACAGTATTACCAACGTACCTTGCCATAGTCCAAAGGTTGACGTGACCATGTTTTTGGACATCCGCGACGACACTTACTATTGGTCAAGCACAGCTGGCAGAAACGACACGTATGCCTGCGCTACAAGACTAAAAGACGGTTTGCGAACATGCCAAACAAAGAAAACGTCGCGCAACCCTACGCTACTGGTTGCTGACTCAGAAAACTTATTGGTCGCTGATTTAGAGTAGCGTCTCAAAATCTAGTTTGGGTTATCGCGGCCAAGAAAAGCGGCCCTGTTAAGGTCGATTGAGCAAATAGCAATAAGCATGTGGTAGCTAGGGGGAGACTTGAACTCCCGACCTCAGGATTATGAATCCTGCGCTCTAACCAGCTGAGCTACCTAGCCACAGTTCCACCGATTGGCGGAGCGGGCGAATTGTCCTTACCACCCTCACCCTTGTCAATGTGATCGTTGTATTTTCAAGCCCAACGGGTCCGCCGCCAGCCACGCAATCCGTTTATTAACGCCAATTCTTGCACTGAGTCGAGCTCTGCTACGCGCAATACCCGCACAGTTAACTCACCGCGCTCAAGCAACTCCTCGCGCAAGGTTCCCGGCAACAAACCGCTGCTCAGCGGTGGTGTAAACCAGTCGCGGCCGAGCCTAAAGGCCACGTTTGCGATATTACTTTCTGTAATCTCGCCACGCTCATTAAATAAAATCGGTTCAACACCATCTGGCACCTCCGCAGCAGCCTGATCGTAACCTGCCCGATAACTGGTCTTATGCTTAAGGTATAGGTCCGACGAATCGACTGCATTCGCTGCCAGTCGTATCGGCTGCACCTGCTGTGGCGACGCTTCGGGCAGTTCGTTCAAGTCCACGCGAAACGCCCCCTGCACATCTAAACTTAAGCGCACTCTCATGGCCCGCTCTAGAGCTTCGCCCAGAGCCAAATCTAACGCACTGCGGGCACACTCAGCATCCATAGGTATACCAAAAACTTTTGCACTCTGACCAAGGCGCTGTAAGTGTCGCTCAAGTCGACTAAACCCCGCTGCAGGCGTCCACAGTAGCGTCTCAAACAACTCGATGCTTGACTGAGGGGTTACGGCGCCAAGAATCCGGGTTTTTGCCAGCATTTCCGTATGCTCTTGCACTGCTGTTGAGTCCCAAACGATACCGCCCCCGGCGCCATACTGTGCGGTACCCGCAACTTTATTCACTGTACTGGTGCGGATAGCTATGCTGAACTGAGCATGGCGGTTGGGCGCTAGATAACCAATTGCTCCGGTATAAATGCCCCGAGGACTCTTTTCTAGGCGTGCGATATGTCCCATAGCCGCTCGTTTTGGCGCGCCGGTGATCGACGCTGCTGGAAACAACGTGCGAAAAATTTCACCAACCGAGGCCTTGGTCTGTGCATGCACGGTCGAAGTCATTTGCCAAACAGTTGGATACTCTTCAACTTTGAACAGCCCGCTGACATCGACGCTGCCAGCAACCGCTATTTTGCCGAGATCATTGCGCACCATGTCGGTGATCATTAAATTCTCTGCACGGTTTTTCTGCGACCCAGCTAACCAATCCGAGGTTTGTTTATCAGCCTGGGGATTTGTCCGTCGCGACTCAGTTCCCTTCATCGGCCGCGATTGCAAATCGTCCCCTTGCAAACGGAAAAATAGTTCCGGCGACGCCGAAGCAATGGCGAATTCTTTCGTTTCAATAAATGCGGCATAGGGCGCATCGGCTGCCATATGACAAAAGTGTTGCCAGGGGTCGGCGACGGAATTATGCAATCGCACAGTGTGGTTAATTTGGTAAACCTCTCCAGCAGCAATGAGCTCGCGTATTTCTGCAATATCCGCAAGGTATTCGTAATGCTCGGTATCTAGTTGCCAGGGTGACGCAACGGGGGTTGCCGACGCCACCGGCGGGTTACACTCGGTCACCTCAGCGAACAAACCAAAACAGACCAATGGTAATTGGGCTGCGTCCTGAGTAAACAATGCTGCATCAAAGCCCGACGCAGCCTCGTAACTCACAAAACCGGCCGCAGTCAGATGCTCGGTATTTACTAACCCCTCTAGGCGTTCTAAGGCAGGCATGACCTCCTCTGGCCGATATGCCAACGCCATAGACTGCAGGTTCGAGTACGCGAACCACTTTTTGCGCGCCGGTTCATGCAAAACCAATCGTGTAATCGTATGCAAAATCGCTTAGTCGACTCTAGGTGGCCTTATTATCTGCTCATGCTGAGAACAATTGCTACTGTCCAAGGACATCAGCAGCCTTCTTTCAAGTTGAGTATGAGTGTTCTTTGTCGACGTCTAACATTGGCTTGGATAGGCTGCTGTTTTTCCTGCAAGAGGCCCCTATGTCATTTACCCGCGCGTCTCAAACCCTCGTCGCTGCATGGCTGATATGCCTTGCAACACCAAGTGCAAAAGCTGCGATAGAAGAGGTCTTGGTTACCGCCAGCCATCAGCCACAAACGCTCAACCAAATTGGTAGCTCCATCAGCCGCATCGAGGCAAACGAGTTAGCGGATCAGACGAGCACATACGTAGCCGATCTATTACGCAATGCCGCGGGTGTCAGCGTCAATCAGAGCGGCCCCTTAGGGGCTCTGACCCAAGTCCGCATGCGTGGCGCCGAAGCCAATCATACCTTGGTAATGATCGACGGCGTGCGCGTAAACGACATAAGCCTCGGTTCGGAATTCAATTTTGCAAATTTGACCAACGCCGATATCAGCCACGTAGAAGTTTTACGCGGCCCCCAGAGTGCCCGTTACGGTAGCGACGCGATCGGCGGCGTCATCGGCATATTTACTCGGCAGCAGGAATCCGCCGGGTGGCACGGCGGCGCCCACTTCGGAGCCGGGCAATTCAACACCCAAGATCTTGGTGCACGCATTGGCTTTCGCTCAAATGATCCAAAGAGGAACTGGCACGTCCACCTGAACGTTGGTCAACTGAGTACTGATGGAATTGATGCATCTCCCATCGGTGCCGAATTAGATGGATTCAACACAACTCAAGTTAGTGCCCAGGCCAGCATCAACTTAACCCCAGATGCCTCCATGAAAATGGTGCTGCGCCAGGTCAACACAGAAAGCGAAGGCGATAAACAAGATTTTGATTTCCCCACGACCGAAACCCAGGGGTTGATCGTAGACGCAGACGAAAGAGTGGATGGGCAACAACAACACCTATACCTAAGTTACGACCATAAAATTGGTGCTTGGGCGCACCACGCTGCATTAACCCAGTCGCAAAACAGTACCGACTATCTCGTCGACGGCACCGCTACCAGTGGCCTACGGGGCGAACGCCTATTACTGGATCTGCAGACCACCCGACGGATTGATAGCGGTAAAGCTGGACGATCTTTCAACATGGGCCTACAGAGCGAACAAAGAGATTTCGAAAATATCTATGCTGGCTTTAGCGCTGCCAATTACACAGCAGACGACTCGCAAAATAGCTTATTTGCTGAATACCTCGTTGATTATGCACGAACCTCCTTGGCGCTAAGTCTGCGTCGCGATTGGAACCAGCGCTTTGCCAACGCCACCACCGCGCGAGGCTCTGTTAGCCATGTTCTATTGCGCTCTGCTGCTAGCCAAAGCCGCCTACGCCTAAGTTTCGGCCAAGGCATTACTAATCCTGGTTTTTTCGAACTTTTCGGATTTATTCCAAGCACATTTATCGGCAACCCTGAGCTAAAGCCCGAACAATCCACGAGCTATGACTTGGGGTGGTCCCAGTCTTGGGAAAGTGAATTCGCTGGCAGCGCTGCTCAATGGGACTTTGACTTCACTTACTTCTCTGCTGATCTGCAGAATGAAATTACCACTGTTTACGATGCTAACTTTATGTCCCAACCGATTAACCTCGAAACCGATAGCGACCGTTCAGGCATAGAGGTTGCCGGTAATCTTGTCATTGGTGCAACATGGCAGCTGGCTATCGCTTATACGCGATTAACTGCGGAAGAAAATCGTGTCGAGGAAGTTCGTCGCCCGAAGCATAGCGGCCAAGTACGCTTGTCGCGGGATTTTGCCGATAGCAAGGGTCGCGCCAGCATCCAGTTTTTGCACAATGGCCGGCGCACGGATAACGAATTCATTTACGCCACCGCAGCAACCCGGGTCAACCTGCAACCCTACACCCTGACTAACATCGGCATCAGCTACGATTTACGTCCTGATCTGACCCTTACAGGGCGTGTCGATAACTTAACGGATACTAAGTACCAACAGGTGTTCGGCTACAATTCTCCTGGTCGTTATGTGAGCTTTGGTGCCAAACTAAACCTAGACTGAATATCGCCGTGAAGACATGCTGGCACATCTCATAGGTATATCCATATTTTCTCGATTAGGCCTATTTATTGTTGCGGCGGCGCTAGCGCCCGTCGCAACCTACGGGAATGTTGCAGAAACCACGCAAAAGTTACGCATAGCGTCACTTAACCTTTGTACCGACACACTGCTGCTGCAATACGCCGATCCACAGCAAATAGCGTCAATCACCTGGCTGTCCGCGGATGCAAATTTGTCGCCTTTTGCGACTTATGCAAAACAATTCCATCGCAACCATGGCCGCGCAGAGGACATTCTGAGGCTATCCGTTGATCTCGTATTAACAGGTCCGAGCACCTCAACAACAACCCGAGCAATGTTAAAGCGCATGCATTTGCCGACACTGCATCTAGAAGACGCCACTTCCATCAACGCTCTTTCGATCAATATCCGCCGCCTAACTCAGGCGATCGGACAATCCGCTAGGGGTAATGAATCACTGCTAAGGATGCACGAAAAACTGACAAAACTTTCTAGCGACGCGCATAAGATGCCCAAGGATCAGTGGCCCTACGCGGCTTTCCTCCAACCCAACGGATTAACCGTTGGTCATGGCAGCCTCAGTAACGAACTACTAAACCTTGCTGGCTTAAGAAATTCGGCCACATTGCTCGGCCTAAGAACATACCAACGCTTTCCACTAGAGAGCCTGTTGCGCGCTCGGCCTGATCTACTTATCACACCAACGGACCAACTCCGGTATCCGGCACTCGCCCAAGAGTTACTGCAGCATCCTGCACTGAGCGATACTATATCGCGACATAAAATCGACCCATCAACGCTGATATGCGGTACCAGCCGCATTGCCAATGTGGCAGAGGCACTCGCGGCAAAACGCCAACAGCCGGTCCGCTAATGAATATCGACTTTGGTAAATTACTTTTACTCCTAACTGTGACAACGTTGAGTTTGTTTTGTCTCAGCTTGATGCTGCCAAGCAATTTCTCAGGGACATACACCGCCGCACCGTTTTTGCTGCTCGAACTTCTCAATGATGACACTGATCTAGCGCACACCATTTTGATCGAACTGCGCATTCCACGCGCAACTCTGGCGCTCTTTGTAGGCGCTAGCCTAGGGCTGGCCGGCGCGGCTATGCAAGGCCTGCTGCGAAACCCGCTGGCTGAACCAGGCGTGGTTGGAGTCTCCGGGAGTGCAGCGTTGGGGGCCACACTGGCCTTTTACACCGGCCTTGCGACCATCGCACCGCTCGCTCTGCCTTTAGGCGGTATCGCCGGCGCATTAGCTGCTGTGATCGTGCTCTTTATCATTGCTGGCAAAAGAGCAGAGACGACCACATTACTACTTGCAGGCATTGCCATTAACGCCATAGCCGGCGCACTCACGGCGTTGGTTCTAAACTTGTCGCCAAACCCATTTGCGGCAATGGAAATCATCTTTTGGCAGATGGGATCACTCGCCGACCGCAGCTTGCTGCACTTACAGCTTGCTGGACCCCTAATGGCTATAGGCTGGACTCTGATTCTGCTGGCTGCTCCGGCAACCCGAGCACTGAGTTTGGGCGAGGTGACTGCCGCAAGCCTTGGTACCAACGTTAGGACCACGCAGAGACAAATAATTGTCGGTACGGCACTGTGCGTCGGCGCAGGCGTTGCGGTTACCGGCGTTATCGGTTTTATAGGTTTGGTCGTGCCGCATCTATTGCGCAAACCATGCGCTAACGACCCGGCCAAACTCTTGCTGGCAAGTGCTGGCGGCGGAGCCAGTCTGTTACTCGCCGCAGACATTGCAGTGCGCTGTATTCCCGTCGGCGCCGAACTCAAACTTGGGGTAATCACTGCACTGCTAGGTGCACCGTTTTTCTTATATCTAATCTTTCAGTTACGGCGGCTAGAGCAATAACATGGCCGCCGCGAAGCTCACTGCCACCGCAATCCAATGTCGCCTAGGCACGCAGCTTGCGCTAAACGATATTTCCTTCACTGCCGAGCCTGGGCAGCTAACCGGCATAATCGGTACCAACGGTGCAGGTAAATCGACGCTGTTATCCATACTCGCAGGAGTTCAGAACAACTTTCGCGGCAGTGTGAGTATTGGCAGCAAGCAGCTTGAACAAATGACTCCGCATGAGCGCGCCAGACACATCGCCTATCTACCGCAAAATCCACAGGTGCACTGGAATCTAAGCGCGCAGCAGGTGACAGAACTTGGCCGGGTACCATACCGACGTCAGTTCAACTGGCTGAGTCCAGCCACGGCAGCCGATCAACAAGCAGTCACCGCGGCGATGGCTGCAACCCAGTGCGAGGAGCTTGCGCGGCGGCCTATACAGTCTCTGTCCAATGGCGAGCGTATGCGTGTGCATCTTGCGCGGGTTCTAGCAGTCAAAGCACCGATTATTTTAGTCGATGAACCCACCACCGGCTTAGATCCTTACCAGCAAATCCACTGTCTTGAGGTATTGCGCGACGAAGCTCGACAGGATGGTACCGTCGTTATGGTTTTGCATGATCTAGATCTGGCTGCTCGATTCTGCGACCAATTGTTATTACTGCACGACAAAAAGGTGTTATCACATGGCAGCCCCGCTGAGGTGCTAACGCCAGACAACCTCTTGACCGCTTACCGGATCAAACCACCGGCAGAGCAGGCAATTAACAGCCTAAATTTGGCCAATTGGCAGCGGCAAAACGATGGAACGGATGATTTCTAGCTACATCCACGGTTATCATCGCGCTCAACCAATGCGGAATCGAATTTATGCGACTGGCGACCTGGAATGTTAATGGGCTACGCGCCCGCATCGACTACATCGACCATTGGTTGAAGGATCGGCAACCCGACGTGGTTGGTCTGCAAGAACTGAAAACACCAGACGACGTATTCCCTCACGACCATTTTAAGGCACTCGGCTACGAGGCCTTGGTTCACGGCCAGAAAAGCTGGAATGGGGTTGCGATCTTGACCAAACATCCGATGACCCTGAAACAACAGGGCCTGCAAGAACAGGCGGACTTTGGTGCACGCCTGATTACTGCGGAGATCACCACCCCGAAAGGCAACGCCTTCGATTTCACAACTGTATATTGCCCAAATGGCAAAACTCTCGAACACGCTGATTTCGCTCGTAAGCTCGATTGGTATAAGAGCCTTACCCGCTATTGGCAACAAAACGCCAGCACTAAGCACCTGATCTGCGGCGATTTTAATATCGTTCCCCAAGCCCTCGATGGTTGGCGTGGCGAGGCCGGGGACGGCTCCATTTTCTACACTAAGGAAGAGCGCCAACACCTTGAAGACCTAGTAGATGAAGGTTTGACCGACCTGTTTCGGCATCGCTACCCGGACGCCCAAGAATTTTCCTGGTGGGACTACCGCGGCGGCGCTTTTCACCGGAAACACGGCTTGCGCATCGACTTTTTATTCGCCACGGATCCATTGCTGGAGACCACCAAAGAAGTGACCATAGATCGAGATTACCGCCGCAAGATTGAAGATCTGACGCCATCCGATCACGCCCCAGTATTTGCTGACCTCGACATCTAAAAGTGTCGCCCAGCCCAATTCGCAGCACCCTAGGGGGCCCTCACGCGAAGTTAATATTTCGCGTGAGGTTTCTTGGGTTCGGTAGTAATATACGCCATCTTGATTTCGACCATTTAGAAATTTCCATTAAATTCAA
>MDTB01166850.1_pt1 | contig 10484 bp, 8 predicted proteins | sample 811161 | NCBI WGS metagenome assembly MDTB01 (sample SAMN05326650, study PRJNA326480) | marine metagenome | isolation source: seawater | place: Mediterranean Sea | collected 2009
TCTACTAGCTCAGAGTTAATATTGTATAATTTAAAATACTTATCATTTGTAGAGTCCTGAGTAGTAATTGACAGAGTGCTTTTTGAATTATTGCTAATGTTTTCAAAGTTTTTTACAAATTTTGAAAAAAAATGTGTCTTATTACCTTTTTGCTTATTTGCACTTATTTTTTTGTAGCCTTCTGTAAAACCCATATTAAAAATTAAATTTGAGTTTTTGAAGATTTGTCTATATTCAGCTAGTAACAAAGGATTCTCATTAGCATATAATTTCGGAGCAATGGTAAAATCTCTTTCTTCATTTATAGCCCAAAAGTATGGAACTGTTAATCCTTCACCAAGGTTTCTAGTATCAAGGAAAGAGGGCACAAGAAAGCCACTTCTTCTTTTTACTGAAGGATCTGGGTGAGAAAATTTTGGAGTATAAAATACAGGTATATCATAAATTTTTATCAATGCATTATCATAATAAACTGTTTTCTTTTTACTATCATGGAGCATTTTAGTAGATTGAATGGTCCAGGGTGGACACTTATCATCCTTTCTATAGTTACATAATGTAAAATTTGCTTTATTAAACTCAGTAATTTTTCTATCTATTTTTACATTATTAGCAAAAATTCTAGGTTTATTTCTTTCATCAATTTTAAAGCTTTTATTGTTTAAAAAACTTTTAATATCCGTTCCTAATAATTCTTTACTTTTTGTATCAATATAAATCTGTGAAAAATTATAAGTATTTTCTCGATTATCTTCTACTTTAATTTCTCCGATTGATTTAAAAATGAATTTGTTAGTCAAATATTCAAAATTGCTTAAATAAATTATATTATTATTTTGATCTGTAATAGTTGTTAAGCTTTTAGATTTGATATATTTATTTAAGTCATCGAATACAATATCTTCTCCTTCTATAATATACCCTTCACTTGTTCTTATATTAGTTTTTCCAATTGTATTTAAAGTTTTTAATCCTTCATTATATTCAGCGTAATCGGCATAAACTTCATTCATCTCATTATCGATAGCTTTTACATTTTTTTTTAAAATAATTATTCCATCTTTTTTATTATACTCTGCATAATCACTTTCAATAATTTGACTTTCAGGAGTGGTAATTACAACATCATTTTCAAATATTGATACCTGCTTATTTTTATCTATTGAGATTTGCTTAGACTCTATAATCAGATTTTCTGCTTTGATCGCGGCAGTTGAGCAAAAGAATAATAATATGGCGAGGATTTTATTTTTCATTAATTTGCAAAATACCAATAAATGAAAAAAAACTTAAAGCAATTATCGGCGACCATATTGCTAAAATTATTGGAATTCTCTCAGTTTGCCCTAGGGCCAATGATAAGTCTTTTAAATAAAAGGTAATAACGCAAACAATCAAACCTATTAATGTTAATCTAAAATTATCATCCTTTTTTAAGGTGTTCATAGTAAAAATTGAAGCTAAAGCAGTCATAAAAAATAGAAAGAAAGGTAGAGATAGCATCTTATGCTTACTTTCATTTAAAAATAACTCATTATAACCTCTTTCTATTAAATTTTTCTTATTTGTCACGATTTCAAAAAAAGATAATGTATCAAAATTTTTAAACAAATTGTTTATCTTATTAAAGTTGTAAATAGACTCGATTTCGTAATTCTCTAATTTTTCTTTATGAAGAATATCATCTTTTAAAAAAAGTCTAGTTACGTCGTTTAATTTCCAATTATTATTTTTTATGTTCGCTTCTTTAGCTATTATCTTTTCTATAAGTGAAGAATCTTTATCTAAATGATATATTTTTAAATCAATTAAATTATAACCCTCTGGTCGGTTAGCGGAGATAATTCTTTTTTTATCTGAGAGCTCCTCCTTTATCCACAAACCATTGCGATTAAAGTTTATAAGATGGTCAATATCTTTTGAATAATTGGATTTGGTTTTTTCATAAAATATTGACATCCCTGAAGTAACTGGATTTATCATAACAAGTATTACCCATCCCAAAAAAAATGATAGCAAAGCAAGAATAAAGAAAATTTTAATATTAGAATATCCAAAAATTTTTAACATAAGGAGATCTTTGCTATTTCTTAGTTTGATCATAAAAACCATACTCGAAATAAAAATTATAAATGGAAGAAGTTTGATAATCATAGAAGGTATAAAAATAATTGTCAAAAAAAGCGGTATATAAAAACTAACATTCATATTTTTAAAAAACTCTATTTCTTCGAATAAATTTAAAATTATGCCAAAAAAATAAGCTATACTTAAAACCAAAAAAAAGTTTTTGAAAAATCCTTTGATAATATAGTTTAAAAGAATTCTATTCATTTTTAAGCTCTGTCGAAAATTTATGAATTAAAAAAAAATATATAAAAGAAATAAGCAAAAAAGGCAAAAGTACGAACGTATATAACATTATACTATTTATACCGGTATATCTTACCGCTAATTCGGCAAACACTAAAATAATAAATCCATAAAAAAAAATAAAATATTTGTTATAGTAAATTTTCTTTGTTTTAATTAATGCTAAAGAACAAATTAATGCCAGCAAAGGAATATAAAATGGAATAATAATTCTTCTATTAAGTGTCGATACAATTTCTTTCTTAAAATCTTTATTACAAAAATTATTAATTTTTTTATTTACCAAACATTTAACGAGAGTAAAAGTAGAAGTTTCTTGGATCTTTGGTTTTTTTATTACTGCAGTACTTAGATTTTCAAGTCCTAAAATAATTTGCTCAAAATTTATTATTTCAGTTTCAGTGTTTTTTTTTTGTGAAATAATTTTACCATTAAATAATAGAAGTTTTTTATTTTCAACGACACCGCTTTTTGCTAGAATCGTATTATCATAGTCTTCTTTAGTATTTGGCGATAAATTTTTAAGATTATTCCCAGCATCATGAATAAAAATATTAGCAATTTGATTCTCTTTTTTTTGTTCTACAAAAAAAGTAAAGCCTTTAAATGAGTCGTTAAATTTTTGAGATTTTATTGTTGGTAAAAAGGAATTGAAATTATCATTGTTTAATAAATTTCTTGATTTGTTTAAAGCTAAAGGTGTTAAAAAAGTTGAAAAAATTAAATAGAAACAAGAAACTAAAAATGAGAGAGTAATAAATATTTTTATTAAAGATAATTTTTTAACACCAGAGGTCCATAAAATTATAAACTCATTATCTTGTTGATGTTTTAAAATGAAGATTGACAAAGAAATTAAAAAAGAAAAAGGGATAAATTTAACTGATATCCCCAATAAATTAAGAAGAGAATATTGAAAATAGGCAATAACAGAGTAACCATTATCAACAATTAAATCTAAAAAATTTACTGCTCTAACTGTAAGCGCTATCATTGACAGTCCAAAAAGAACTGTTAAAAATATTTTTATAATTTCTAACGAAAAATTTAAAAAAATTTTGTTTTGAAGCATAGAAAATTTCCTTATAAATAATGCATCTAATTAGTAAATTCAATCCATGGTTTAATTATGACTAAATTTACGTTGAATTATAACATATTTGGTCATATATACCTCTCATCTAGTATCTAAAAAAATTAAAAACATTTATGTCGATACAAATTATCTATTCAAAAAAAATATTGAATAAAACTACATCTAACTTAGTTTTATTTTCTAACGATAAATTTAACGTTAAAAGCCTTAGTAATTATCTTTCTAACTCTGAACTCACTTATATTAATGATTTACTTAAAACATCCGATTTAAAAAAAAAATTAATTATTTTTGAAATAAACTCAAAAAAAAAAATTATATTAGTATCAATAAAAAATGATTTAAAAAGTTCAGAAATAGAAAACTTAGGATCAAATTTTTTTGATAGAGTAAATTCTGACAAGAACAGCGAATACAATATTATTTCTGATAGTATTAATTGTAAATATGATAATTTTTTAGGCCATTTTCTACATGGAATTAAACTTAAATCTTACGAATTTAAAAAATACAAATCAAAAAAAGAAAAAAGAAAAATTACATTGAAAGTATATGGAAATAAAAATCAACCATCAGAAAAAACTAAGCAAAAATTTAAAGCTTTAGAAGAGGGAATTTTTTATACGAGAGATTTAGTTTCTGAACCAGGAAATATATTGCATCCCGATGAATATGCAAAAAGATTATCTACACTTAAAAAAGATGGATTGAAAGTAACTATTTTTAATGAAAAAAAATTGAAAAGCCTTGGCATGCATTCCTTGCTAGGAGTAGGGATGGGAAGCGATAGAGGTTCATATCTTGTAACAATGGAATGGAATGGTTTGAAAAAAAATTCTCAACCATTAGCCTTTGTAGGAAAAGGAGTGACGTTTGACACAGGAGGATATTCATTAAAGCCTGCAAAATTTATGGAAGATATGACGTATGACATGGCCGGGTCAGCAGCGGTAGTTGGTTTAATGAAAACTTTAGCGTTAAGAAAGGCAAAGATTAATGCAGTTGGTGTAGTAGGACTAGTAGAAAATATGGTGAGTGGTGTCGCACAAAGACCAGGTGATATTGTAAAATCTTTTAGCGGAAAAACTGTAGAAGTTTTAAATACAGACGCAGAAGGTAGATTAGTCTTAGCAGATGCATTAACGTATACAGAAAAGAAATTTAAACCTAAATTTATAGTTGATCTTGCAACATTAACAGGTGCTATAATAGTTTCTTTAGGGTCTGAATATGCTGGTTTATTTTCAAATGATGATAAGTTGTCAAAAAAAATCATTAACGCAGGTGAAAAAGTTGAAGAAAAATTATGGCGAATGCCACTTCACAAAAATTATGATAAACTTATTAATTCTAAAAATGCAGACATGCAAAATATAAATTATGTTGGTGGGGCAGGGTCAACAACTGCAGCCCAATTTTTACAGAGGTTTATTTTAAATAAAACACCTTGGGCTCACCTTGATATAGCTGGTATGGCATTTTCTAAATATGGTGGGTCGTTAAATTCGGGTGGTGCTACTGGTTTTGGAGTAAGGTTATTAAATGAGCTTATAGAGAAAAATTATGAGTAAAAAAGAGCAAACATTGTCTATAATAAAACCTGACGCAGTTGAGCGCAACTTAATTGATGAAATTAAAAATATTTTTTTAAAAAATAACTTAATAATTAAAGAGTCTAAAAAAATTCAAATTACAAAGGAAGAGGCTGCTGAGTTTTATAAAGTACATCAATCTAAACCCTTTTTTAACGACTTATGTGCTTATCTTTCATCAGGTCCTATTGTAGTGATGATTTTAGAAGGAGAAAATGCAGTTGTTGCAAATCGAAAAATAATGGGAGCCACTAATCCAAAGGATGCTGAGGAGAATACTATAAGAAAAATTTATGGAATTTCGATTGATAAAAACTCTGTTCATGGATCAGACTCCGTAGAAAATGCAAATAAAGAAATACAATTTTTCTTTAAAAATTAAATATATCTAAAAATTTTTATTATTGCCTCTGGATAGGCCCTATATTCAAGTATCTGAGTTTTTTGTTTTAAAGTTTTTTCATTATCATAAGAACTTATATCAAATGATTTTTTAATTATTGTATCTCCTTCGTCTAATTTATTATTAACATAATGAACAGTGCAGCCTGTTTTTTTTTCATTATCTTTTATAACTCTGGCAAAAGTGTTTAAGCCTTTAAACTTAGGAAGTAGTGATGGATGGATATTGATAATATTTTTTCTAAATAAATTAATTATTTTGCTTGATATTATTTTCATATATCCTGCGAGACAAATAAAAGTTATCTTATGTTTTTTTAGATTTAATATAATTTCATTTTCATAATCTTTACGGTTAGTATTTATAAAAACATAAGGAATATTATATTTTTTTGCATGTATAATACCATTGGCGTTTTTATTATTTGTTATAATTAAGTTTACAGTAATCGGAAAAATTTTGTCTCTTGAATGGGATATAATATTTTTTAAATTTGATCCTTGTCCCGATATAAAAATACAAGTTTTCTTTTTTACCATTTAATAGAATTTATCAAATTAACTTTAGTTTTATCTTCAGAAATAAATCCAATTTCGTAAGGTTTAAAATTTTTTGTGAATATTTGCTTTATTATTGAAATTTTTTTTTTATCTACTATTATACAAAAACCAACGCCACAATTAAAAGTATTTATCATTTCAAAGTCTGATATTTTTTTTGCTTTTAGCCATTTAAAAATCTTAAGAACTTTTATTTTGTTTAGTTCCAAGTTTAATGTTAAATTTTTTGGAATGGATCTCAATAAGTTTTCAACTAGACCTCCACCTGTTATATGCGCAGCAGAATTAATCATCCCTTTGCTTGTTAATTTTAAAATTTCCTTAGAATAAATTTTGGTTGGTTTTAATAATTCACTTTTTAATTTTGTAGGAATTTTATTTTTTTTTAATATTGATCTTACTAGCGAAAAACCATTTGAATGTAGGCCACTAGATGGTATAGCCAAGATTATATTTCCTGATTTAACATTTTCTTTTTTTATTATTTTTTTTTTAGATACTATGCCAACACTGAAACCCGCTAAGTCAAATTTATCTTTAGTGTAAACTCCAGGCATTTCAGCAGTTTCCCCGCCTATTAATTTACAATTAGATAATTTACAACCTTTAAAAATTCCTTTTAAAATTTTTTTTGTTTTCTTTAGATCTAATTTTCCAACTGCAATATAGTCTAAAAAAAATAAAGGTTTTGCACCTTGAACTATCAAATCATTTACACACATAGCTACTAAATCAATACCTATAGTATCAAATTTTTTAAATTTGTTGACTAGATCAATCTTTGTGCCAACACCATCCGTGCAAGATACTATTACTGGATCTTTAATTTTATAATCACTTAAATCATATAAAGAACCAAATCCTCCAATTTCACCTTTAAAAGAATTAGTTTTCTTTTTTTTGACATTTTTTTTTGATACTTTAGAGATATAGTCAACTAACTTATTTGCTAACTTTATGTCAACACCACTTTTTTTATAACTATTTTCGTTTCTTTTCATTTATAAATTGATAATTAATTTTTATGAAATTTTTTAAACAAATATTATTCATTTTAATTGTTTTTTTTAAAACTGGAAATCTTTTATCAGATAATAATTTATTCAGTGTTAATAATATTCTTTTAGAAAAAGAGGATAATATATCTAATGAAGAGCTAACAAATAAAGCTATTAAAAAAGCTTTTAATCAATTAATCAATAAAATCTTATTAAAAGATGATGTACCAAAAATTGCTAATCTTAAATTTTCTGACATTAGAGAGTTGGTCACTTATTATAATATTTCACAAAATTCAGATGAGAAGGGTAATAAAATTAATTTTAACGTAACTTTTGATAAAGGCAAAATCCATGAATTATTCTATAAAAAAAAAATTTTATATTCAGATATTACGGATAAAGAATTCTTTATTTTACCGATTTTACTAAAAGAAAATGAAATATTTATTTTTTCAAATAATTATTTTTATAAAAATTGGAATAAAATTATAACTGATGAACTATTAGAATTTATATTACCTATTGAAAATATTGAGATTATTCAAAATATCAATAAATCAAGAAATAATTTATTTGATTTGAAGTTAGATTTATTATTTGGAGAGTATTCCGACAAGAATATTGCAATAATTTTTATTGAAGAAAGTTTGAAATATGAAGAAAATATTTATCTAAAAACAAGAATACAAAATAAAATTTTTTCAAAAAACTTTAAGCTAAAAAAAAACGATTATGAAAAAAAAATTTTTTATCAAAAAATAATATTGGAAGTTAAAGATGAAATTATAAATTTAGTTAAATCTCAAAATTTAATTGATATAAGCACTCCATCTTTTCTTAATGTAAGACTAAATTTTGAAAAAAATAGTAATTTAGTTAATCTTAATTCTAAGATAAGTAATATAGATTTAATAGAAAATATCTTTGTTCAAGAGTTTAATAAAGATTATGTAAACCTTAAAATTAAATATCTAGGTCGATTAGAAAGAATAATAAATCAGCTTAAAAAAAAAGATATAAGCCTTCAATTGATTAACGATCAGTGGTTTATTAAAACAATGTAAACATGGACCAAATTACTTTTAAATTTCCATTTTCAAAAAAATATTATAAACAAGATTATTTTGTTTCAAGCAATAATTTTTCTGCATATAAATTAATTGATGGGTGGCCAAATTGGCCTGGCAAATGGCTAAATGTTTTTGGAGAAAATGGTTCTGGTAAAACTCATCTGGCGAAGATATTAGAAAAAAAAATAAAAAAAGTTAAATTAACTGACGCAAAAAAAATTGATGATAAGATAATTGAAGAATTGGAAAATTATGAATGTTTAATTATTGATAGTTATAAAGAAAATATTGATGAAAAACTTTTATACTCAATTTTAAATCAGGCAAAACAACTGGACAGTTATATATTAATTAATTCTTTAATTCCTATTAAAGGATTAAATTTTAATTTAGATGATTTAAAATCAAGAATAAGTAGCTTTGTATTTATTGGAATAGAGTTACCAACTGATGAACTATTAAGAGTAATAATAACCAAAAATTTATCAGATAAACAAATTAGCGTAAATTCAAAATTAACTGACTTTATTATTAAGAATGTTGAAAGATCTTACGAAAAAATGTTTAAATTTCTTAATGACCTAGATGATTTATCTTTATCTACTGGAAAATCAATTAATATTAATCTAATAAAAAAAGTATTAAATAAATGAATAAATATAGAACACATAATTGTTCAGAATTAGGTATAAAAGAAATTAATAAAATCGTTCATCTTTCTGGCTGGCTACACAGAAAAAGAGATCATGGAAATTTATTATTCATAGATATAAGAGATCATTATGGAATAACACAATGTGTGATAGAAAATAAAAATAAATTTTTTCCAGTTTTAGAAAAATCAAAACCAGAAACTGTTTTGAGAATTAGCGGTAAAGTTGTAGAACGATCAGCTGGTACTGAAAATACAGAGTTAAAAACTGGCAAAATTGAAATTTCAATTAATTCAGTTGAAGTTTTATCAGATGCTAAAGAATTACCCATGCCTGTTTTTGGTGAACAAGAATATCCAGAGGATATTAGACTTAAATATAGATTTCTTGATTTAAGAAGAGAAGAAATGCACAAAAATATAATTTTAAGATCAAAAGTAATATCATTTATAAGAACAGAAATGCTTAAGTTGGGTTTCCTTGAATATCAAACACCAATCCTCACTTCATCTAGTCCAGAAGGAGCAAGAGACTTTTTAGTTCCCAGCAGATTAAATCCAGGTAAATTTTACGCACTGCCACAAGCCCCTCAACAATTTAAACAATTAATAATGGTTTCTGGTTTTGATAAATATTTTCAAATTGCACCTTGTTTCAGGGACGAAGATGCAAGAGCTGATAGAAGTCCAGGAGAATTTTATCAGTTAGATTTAGAAATGTCTTTTGTTGAACAAGAAGATATTTTTAATGTAGTTGAAAAATTAATGGTAAAATTATTTAAAGAATTTTCTCCAAAAAAAATTGTCAGCGAGAAATTTCCTAGAATTACTTATAAAGACGCAATAATGAAATATGGTACAGACAAACCTGATTTAAGAAATCCCTTAATAATTTCTGAGCTTACAAGTTTATTTACAAGAGAGGATGTAAAATTTGAAATTTTCAAAAAACTAGTTAGATCTGGTTCAAAAGTAAGAGCAATTATTACAAAAAATACAAAAGATAAACCTAGAAGTTTTTTTGATAACATTGATAATTGGGCTAAAGAACAAGGAGCGTCTGGTCTTGCTTATTTTACAATAGAACAAGATAAAGAAATTAAAGGCAAAGGACCAGTCGGAAAATTTTTTAGCGAGAATTCTATTAAAGAATTAATGAAAATTTGCAATGCACAAATTGGTGACAGCGTGTTTCTAGCTTGTGGTAAAGAAAATGAAATAGAAAAAATACTTTCTGTTGCAAGAGATAAAATTGCGAATGATTTGAATATTGTAAAAAAAGACCAATTTTCTTTTTGCTGGATCATCGATTATCCCATGTACGAATATGATGAAAATTCGAAAAAAATTATATTTAGTCATAATCCTTTTTCTATGCCTCAAGGAAATATAAAACAAATAAATTTTGAAAAACCTTTAGATATCAAAGCGTATCAGTATGATATTGTTTGTAATGGAATTGAATTATCATCTGGTGCGATAAGAAATCATATACCAGAGTTAATGTATAAACTATTTTCTATAGCAGGATACAGCAAACAAGATGTTAATGATAAATTTAGCGGGATGATTAATGCTTTTGGTTATGGGGCTCCACCTCATGGAGGAATAGCACCAGGTATTGATAGAATTGTTATGCTACTTGCAGATAAAGAGAATATAAGAGAAGTAACCTTATTTCCAATGAACCAGAACGCTCAAGATTTGATGATGCAAGCACCATCCGAAATTAGTGAA
>MDTB01202021.1_pt1 | contig 10484 bp, 9 predicted proteins | sample 811161 | NCBI WGS metagenome assembly MDTB01 (sample SAMN05326650, study PRJNA326480) | marine metagenome | isolation source: seawater | place: Mediterranean Sea | collected 2009
AAGAGGCTCCTTTCTATAATGTCCCATCAATAAATATTGGTACTAGACAGCAAAATAGATCAAGTCAGAAATTAATTAATCATTGTGAATGTAAAAAAATCCAGATTGAAAAATGTATAAAAAAAATTGATAAAATAAGATCTTTTAAAAGGAGTATAAATCTAAGTACTTTTGGCTCAGGTAATAGTGATAAGCTTTTTTTAAAAATTATAAAAGATAAAAATATTTGGAATACTAATAAACAGAAGCAATTTCAAGACTCATAAATATAAATACATAAATACATAAATGCATAAATTTAGAATAATTAGTAGAATTGATATTAATAATGAAAACGTTGTAAAAGGTAAGTGTTTGGAGGGTTTAAGAAAAATAGGTCAACCAGAGGCATTTGCTCTAAAGTATTATTTGGAGGGGATTGATGAATTAATTTTTATGGATGCAGTTGCGTCACTTTACGATAGAAATTCTCTTTTAAATATACTTAAAGCAACGTGTAAGAAAGTTTTTATACCAATTACTATTGGTGGAGGCATTAAAACATTAGATGATATTCAAGGTGCCTTAAATTCAGGTGCGGATAAAGTGGCAATTAATAGCCAAGGAATTAGGAATATAAATTTTATAAAAGAGGCAGTAAAAACATATGGATCTCAGGCGATAGTGGGATCAGTTGTTGCAAGAAATCATAGATATACCTGGGAAGCATTTATTGACAACGCAAAACATAGATCTGGGATAAATGCAGTACAATGGGCTAAGGATTTGCAAGATGCTGGTGTAGGAGAAATAATGGTAACATCTATTGACAATGAAGGCAAAATGAATGGTTTTGATACTTTATTATTAGATGAAATTAATAAGGCGACCAATATTCCAATTATCGCATCAGGAGGAGCTGGCAATACTTCTCATATAAAATCTTTATATTCAAAAACTAATTGTAATGCTGCAGCGATTGCGTCAATGTTTCATTACAATATAGTTTCAATATTGGAAGTCAAAAAATTTTTATTAGATAATGGTATTCCAGTTCGTATATGAAGATATCAATTATAGATTACTCCATTGGGAATGTTCAAAGTATCATAAATGCTTTCTATGAAGATGATATTGAGACATTTTTGACATGTGATGAAAAACTAATACTAGAAGCCGATGCTGTAATTCTACCTGGAGTTGGAGCATTTAATAAGGCTATGAGTGAGTTAAGAAACAGAAATCTTCCAAACATTATATATAAATTTATACAATCAGGAAAGCCGTTATTGGGCATCTGTCTTGGAATGCAGTTGTTACTTGAAGAAAGTGAAGAATTTGTAAAGACTGAAGGCCTTGGCCTATGTGAAGGAAAGGTAAAAAAATTTCCTGTAAATCCAGATGTTCGTTTCCCCCATGTAAGTTGGAATGAATTATCAATAAAGCACGATAAGAGTAAATCTGCTTTATTAAATGGTATAAAAGAAATTAATAGTTTCTATTTTGTTCACAATTTTGTTTGTATGCCAAAAAATCAATCAGAAGTGCTCGCTACTACCAGTTATGGTAATTATGAGTTTTGTTCAGTAATTAAAAAAGACAACATATATGGATGCCAATTTCATCCAGAAAAGAGCGGGTTATTTGGTAATAAAGTATTAAAAAATTTTATAGAGATAGCAAAAAAATGAACTACCAAGTAATTTTTGTAATTAATTTATGAAAACTTAATAAACTTATGAATAAAAAAAACTTTGCACTATGGGGATTGCCTGAGGAAGTAAAATTTTGTAAGAAATGTGTTATTTCAAATCAAAGACCAAACTCAGTGGTTGAAATGCAAAATAAAAATATAAAAAAAGAAACAATCGTTTTTAATGAAAAAGGTGTTTGTTCAGCTTGTGAGTATGCAAGTGAAAAAAAGGAAATAGACTGGAAGAAGAGAGAAGAATTGTTATTTGAATTACTTGAGCCGTATAGAAGTAATGATGGAAGCTATGATGTATTAGTGCCAAGTAGTGGAGGTAAAGATAGTGCATTTCAATCGCATATATTGAAGTATAAGTATAAAATGAATCCACTAGCAATTACTTGGGCCCCTAACATGTTCACAAGAGCAGGCTGGTTAAATTTTAATAATTTATCTAGAATTGGTGGAATAGATAGTTTTCTCTACACCCCAAATGGAAAACTTCACAGATACCTTACAAAGCTTGCTTTTATAAATCTAGGACATCCATTTCAACCTTTCATTCATGGGCAAAAAATTATTGGTCCAAAGTTAGCTGAGAAATTTGGTATCAAATTGATCATGTATGGAGAGAATCAAGCAGAATATGGCAATCCTATCGATAATAATGAAGATCCCTTTATGGAACCCTCCTTCTTTACAATAGATGATCCCAATGAAATGATTATTGGTGGGAAAAGAGTTAGCGATATTATTGAAGAAACTGAATTTAATTATCATGATTTCCAAGCGTATATTCCGCCAACCCAAGAAACCATAAAAGAAAAAGAAATCAAAGTTACATATTTAGGATTTTTTGAAAAATGGGATCCCCAAGAGTGTTATTATTATGCTGTAGATAACACAGGCTTCATGCCAGCATATGAAAGATCTATAGGTACATATTCGAGGTATACAGAAATAGATGATAAAATGGTTCCATTTCATTTCTATATGACATTTATAAAATTTGGATATGGAAGAGCTACTGTAGATGCTGCACAAGAAGTAAGAAATGGCAAGATTACAAGAGATGAAGCTATTTATTTAATTAAAAAATTTGATCATGAATTTCCTGAGAGATATGTGATGGAATTCTGTGAATACATTGGAATTAATTTGAATGAATTTAATAACATTGTAGACTCATTCAGAAGTCCACATATTTGGATAAAAAATGGAGATAACTGGATGTTGCGGTACGATGTAAATAAAACTGGTTATAATGACTAAATCTTATAATAATTTTTTAGTGACATGAAAAGAACACACGACAAGTTTTATATAAAGGAAGTAAATAAAACTCCTATTAAAGAAGCATTTAAAATGATAGCTGATAATCTTGCTGACATAAGCTTTAAAAATAATGATACACTAAAATTTGGGGATATTGGTTGCGCAGCAGGAGTATTACCTAGCTATATTAAATCTAGGTATGATAATCTAGACGTTAATGGGTTTGAATATTCAAATGACCTACTTTCAATTGCAAAAAAAACATATCCAAATGTTAAGTTTAGTAAAGTTGATGTGACAGATCCTAATTCAATAAAAGCAAAGTCGTTAGATATTATAACTATGAGTGGGGTATTATGTATATTTGATAACTCAGAAAAAATCATTTCTAATTTATTAAAATGGATTAAACCAAATGGAAGAATATTAATCTTTAATATGTTCAATGAATATGATCTTGATGTCTTTATTAAATATAAACATTCATATGAAGCTATGGAGGCTGGTTTAGAAAGTGGATGGAATATCGTCTCTCAAAAATCAATTTCATTATTTCTAGAAAAAAAAAATATAAAAAGTTTTCAATTTACTAAATTTGAAATGCCATTTGATTTACCAAAAAAAAAATCTGACTATGTTAGAGCTTGGACTGAAAAAGATATAAATAAGAACAGGTATCTAACTAATGGTCTAAACATTATTCTGCCTTTTTACTTATTGCAAATAGATGTTTAATAATATTATTCGCGAGGTGGAGCAGTCTGGCAGCTCGTCAGGCTTATCACCTGAAGTTCTTAGGTCCAAATCCTACCCCCGTAACCAAAGACATTTATATATTCCCATTAAGCCTGACTCATAATTTTTCCCAAAAATTAATATTTATATCAAAATTTACTCTACTGTGACGGATCGATATCGTTCGTAGATGTTTGTTTACCTCTTAAATCCGATAGTTTTTTTTAGCAGTTATTTCAGTCTTAAAATTTTACGTATTATTTTTGTATTTATCAGTTAAAATTATTTTCTATTAAAGTAGTTTGAATAGAATTCAACTGAAGGAAATAAGTTATAAAAAAATGAATAGAGAATTTGAACGCTGGAATATAGAAAGTGATTATTTTCAGACTGAAGAATATAAATTAAATAATAAAATTGCATTAGAGATTTCGAAAAAAGGTTATGATAGAATATCGAAGACTTATTCGCACATCACTCCAAATGAGATTGAAAGTGTGCTTAAGATGTCAGACTCGATTTATGGTGCCCTGAATGGATCAGGTATTGATTTGGGGGGTGGAGTTGGATCAGTTTCAAGTTCAGTTGCAAAATCTGAAAGTGTCAAAAGTATTATTTGTTTAGAGATTACAGAGAACTGTGTTAAAAAGTGTCATCCTATTGTTATTCCAGCAATTTTACAGGAGATGCATACTAAGGTTAAATCTGTTATCGGAGACTTTGATAATCTTGACCTGCCTAATTGCTCTCTTGACTTTGCAATAGCATGGGACGCAATCCACCATTCTACTAATGTTGTTAAGACATTATTGGAGACTAATAGAGTCTTAAAAGATAATGGACATTTGATTATAGTAGATAGAGGTCACAATAATTCGACCAGTGATGCAGAAATTGAAAGAATGTTAAACATTAGATATCCAGAAGAATTTTTAATTAAAAATTACCTTCCTAAGGATAAGATATTAACTAGAAGAGATAATGGAGAGCATGAATATAAGTATAACCAATGGGAAAGTTTTTTTAAATCTTCAGGTTTTAAAGTTAAGGCATCATTGATTGTAAAAGAAAAACGTGAGAAAAATTTGTTAAGTACAAATGATGCTAATATTGAGGAAAAGTTTGTTGAATTTGAATTAGGTGGTTTTGAGCGTAAAAAAATTATTTACTTATTACAAAAATGCAAAAAATAGTTTTTTCATATTTCGTTAAATAAAAAAATAATTATATATGAAAAAAATAAAAATAGATTTTATACACATTGGCTATCACAAGACTGCCTCAACTTTCCTACAAACTCATTTTTTAAATAGGATTGATAATTTAAAGTTATTAAATTTCCAAAAAGGTTTTGATAACGATAATAATACACATAGATCATGGTTTGAAAAAAATTTCATTAAAGTTGATGATAGAAATTATAACAAAGAAATAGTATATAAATATTTTTTAAATCAAAAAATTGATCACAATGCTGTAAATTGTATTAGCGATGAAAATCTTAGTGGGGATATTTATTCTGACTCAAGTAGTTTGTCTTTGATGAAAAGAATATACCAAACTTTTGAAGACCCAAAAATTTTAATAGTTATAAGAGCTCAAGCTGACTGGATTTTATATGCATACGGAAATTACATTGTTCATAAAGGAAATAAATCTATAAGAGATTGGTTAAAGAATAATATTGATAATAAATTTCTTAAAAAAATTAAATATTATGATTTAATCAATAATTATGTTGAATTATTTGGAAAAGATAATGTAGATGTTATTTGTTATGAGAATTTATTTCATAGCTCTTGTGGAATTAATTCATATTTAGAAAGATACGGAATAATTACCAAAGATAATTTTGCTAGATTAAATAAAATGGTGAATCATGGGAGAAGTTTAAAAATAAATGAAATAATTGCTTTTTTGAATAAATTTCTACCTTCATCATTATACGGAAGAATAGCAAGGTTAAATAGATATAAATCTAAGTTAAAAAAAAATGAAATTGATTATGTTAAGTCATTAATACCCGAGCACATGATTGAATATTATGAGATTAATAAGAAGCTTAATCAGCAATTTGAATTAAATATGCCACAGTCATATTTTTGAATGATAGAATTTTTTACTTTTTTATAAAAATTAGCCGCTGAAAACAGCAAATAAAAGTAACAGTATATTTAGAATATATGCTGAGGATTAAGAGCTGGACATCTCTTAAAGAGGTACAGATTATAAGTTAGAAACAAATTTGTCACTTCACATTTCTACATCAAAAAATAAGCCAGGATTGACATAAGTGATAATGAAGGATAAATTAATATTAACTTCAAATAATCATTATGGTTTACTTGAAGCAAACTTTGAAAGCGTTTGCTAATAAAAGGTATGTATATCATCTATTTGATTGTATGCTTGGCTTACTATAGGCATAGTACTGTTTTCAATGTTTGAGAGAAAATTAGATAGCCAATAGTTGATGACATGCAATGTCGCGGGGTGGAGCAGTCTGGTAGCTCGTCAGGCTCATAACCTGAAGGTCGTAGGTTCAAATCCTACCCCCGCAACCAACATTATTAAAATGAATATAGATAAGATTGATAGAATACTTTCCCATAAATAATAAAATATTTTAAAAAATCATAAAAAAACTATTTTAGTGATTAATTATTGTACTAAAAGTAATAATATACATTCATGAAATGTATTAGTTATGAATAATAAAATTTTAGCAATCATACCCGCAAGATCTGGTTCAAAAAGTATACCGAACAAAAATATTATTAAAGTAAATAAAAAACCTCTTATTTATTATACAATTCAGCAGGCAAAAAAATCTAAGTTTATTACTGATTTGATTGTGAGTACTGACTCATTAAAAATTAAGAAGATAGCTAAAAAGTATGGAGTTGATACTCCTTTTTTAAGACCAAAAAAATATGCCAGCGATACCTCGCCTTCCATTGAATTAGTTTTAGATATTTTGATGAAATACAATATGTATGAGTATGTAATTTTATTACAGCCCACATCTCCACTTCGAACAACAAAGGATATTGATAATATAATTAAATATAGTTTAGATAAGAAAATAGACTCAATTGCTTCGATTAGCAAAGTAACTCAATATCCCGAGCTAATGTATAAGTTAAAAAATAATAAAATAGTTCGAAGGTTTAAATTAAATAGTAATAATAACATGAGACAAAAGTATGAGAAATTATACTATTTGAATGGTTCTATATATCTTTGCAAAACTAGGCTGTTGAAAAAATATAAAAAATTTATCAATAGTGAAACTTGTGGATATCTAACTCCTGATAAATCTTCATTAGATATCGATAGTTATCATGATTTAGACATATTTAAAAACACTTTAAAATAGTGTTATACAATCAATATAATTTGTTTCACTTCTTATTATTCTGGATATATTTAAATAAGTAAATGCAAATACTTATATAAATCAAAAAATCTTTTTAATTCGATATAATAACTATTAGTAAATATCTTATTATATACTTTAGGAGAGTCATTGATTATTATTTGATTTTGCAAGTATATTTATATTTAATTTTTATTAAGGTGTATTTTTTTTAAGATGAAAGATAGTTATAGATATAAAAACGTTGATAGAAGCTTTTTGCAAAAGAGCTTATTTATACTTGGATCTAATAAATACAAAGTTTTAAAACTTTTTTTTCTTACGTTTATTGCTGGTATCACAGATGTTTTAGGTATCGGTTTGATAGGGCCATTTATAGGCCTGATAATAGATGGAAGCAATTCACCTTTCTTTTTGTTTTTAACTCACTCAGTTTTAAATACTAATAACCCTGAAAGTGCCAAGCTTTATTTATTTCTCTTTCTAATTTTTATATTTGTGCTTAGAGCAATTATAGGAATCTTAGCTAATTACTGGATACATAGATATGCTGAAAATCAATCTATTGAAATAAAAAACTCTTTAATGAAGTCTTACCTTACGATGACTTTTAGTAATTTTATTGGTCGTAATCGCTCTGAATATATTCATAGTTTAAGTTTTATGACAAATCAATTTATAAGCTTAGTCTTGATTTCTTCACTTCAAACGATCAGCTCAATTATAATCGGTTTGATGATCATTATTTTATTAGCTTATACTAATATTAACTTTTTAACGATATCTTTGATCTCTTTTGCAGGATTTATAATTTTATATGATAGATTTATTTCAATAAAAGCTAAGAAATATGGAAAAAAATATAATGCTCAGAACACTATAATGATGAAAACGATGAATGAGGGAATTGATGGGTTTAAAGAAATACGAATTTATGGAAATGAGCAATTTTTTTTAAAAAAATTTTTTAAATCAACGGAGAAGTCAGCTTTTTATGTTGTAATGCTCAATCTATTTTCAACTATGCCGAGATATCTCTTTGAGCTGTTTATAATAATTATGGGACTTATTTCATTATTAGTTTTTATGAACAACGAAGGCTCTATTACAAATTCCTTACAGATTTTAGCAATATATACTGTAGCTGCAATAAGGTTAATTCCAATGATGAATCAAATTAGTAATAATATACTTAATTTCAGAGCAGCAAAAGATAGTGTAGACAGATTATTTAATGATTTAAATGCTATTAAAAATAATGATAAAAATACTTTTAGTTCAAGAAATCAAAATAAAAAATTTAATCAAATTACCTTTGAGGGAATAAGTTTTAGGTATCAAACAAAATCTCAAAATACACTTAATGATATTAATTTAGAAATTAAAAAAAATGATTTTATTGGTATAATTGGAAGCTCAGGTTCGGGTAAAACTACTCTTATAAATTTGTTGCTTGGCTTATTACATCCTTCCGGTGGAAAAATTTTTTACAATAATGAAGAATATAATTATAATATCAAAAATCTTTCTCTAAACGTTTCCTACATACCCCAACAATTGTTCTTTTTGGATGATACAATAGAATCTAACATTGCTCTTAATGATAATATTAATGAAATTGATGCTATTCATTTAAATAAATGTATAGAAAAAGCAAAGTTGACTGATTTAATTGAGAACCTGCCACTAGGTCTTAAAACAAATATTGGTGAAAGAGGCATAAAGCTTTCAGGAGGTCAAACACAAAGAATTGCACTTGCAAGAGCTTTTTATCATCGAAAGGAAATAATTGTCATGGATGAGTCAACTAATGCTCTTGACCTTGAAACTGAAAAATTAATCATGGATGAATTATTGTCTTTAAAAGATACTATAACATTAATTATGATATCGCATAGGACAACTACTTTAAAAATATGCAACCGGGTTTACAATATTAAAGATGGGTATCTTAATCAAATCAAAAATTATAAAAATTAAATAAGTTTATTAACTCAAAATGAAAAAATATTATCTAATATGAATATCAAAGATAAATAAATAATTTTAAAGATAATTTATATATTTTTTATACTAAACATATATTTGATAAGGTATTCTATATTAGGTTGGATTCTAAACTTTTGAGATAATTATGATAGATACTAATGAACAATTTTTAAATATTAATATGTTAATTGATTATTTAAATCGTATAAAAAAAAAGACTTCTCAAATTGTTAATTCAAAATTTAAATTTCATTATCCAAAAAAAAATGATTTAGTAATTTATGACTATGATGCTGAGGAAAAAATCAGAAAAATATTATTAATGCATGAGGAATATACTATTCTTCCACATAGTGGGATAATTTATCTGCCAATCCTTATACATTCTCTTTATTTTATAAGATATGGATTACATGCATATAAGATAGCTTTTTTAAAAAATATAAATGCAAAGTTTATAATAAATTGGCATGATGATTATGTTAAATTATCAATACCAGCAAGAATAGCAAATTGTAAATTAATCATGATTCAAAATGGTTATCGAGACAAAAAATGTATTCCGTATAGTAAAAAAAAATGGGAGATTGATTACTATATTGTAATGTGTGAAAATTGGAAAGAATGGGTTTCCGATAAAATTAGTGCTCAGTTTTTTACTTTTGGATCAATTATAAATAATCAATTTCGTTATATGGAAGATTTTCCTGATGTAAAAAAAATTTTATGGATTTCTGATTATTATGATGAGCAAACAAAGCAAGATGGCTTTGGCCTATCTCGTAAAAAATGGGAAAAAGAATTTCTTGAACCCACAAGAATGAGTTTAAAAATTATAAAAGAATTTTGTAATAATAATGATTTAAAACTAGAAATTCTTTTAAGGCAGAAGGGAAAATCATTAAAAGAGAATAGTTTTTATAAGGAGCTTGGAATTAATATTGGTATAGATAAAGATATATATAATAACGATTATTGGAATATTAATTATGTAAAGAGTACATCAGAATCTATAATTGTTGGTTGCCATGAAACTTTAGGATATGAATTATTTGGTAGAGGTTTTCGCGTAGCATTTTTTAATTTTAGATCACATATCAATAACAATGAGTCATATAGATTTGCATGGCCAAAAAAAGTGAATGACATAGGTAAATTTTGGTGCAATATACCTGATCATAAGCACTTATACGATACATTGGATTATCTAAAAAATGTATCATCTGAGGAATGGAAAAAACAACTAGAATTGTACTCAGGAGTAATGTATTTTGATCAAAATAATAAAAATCTAAAAAAGTTCCTTATAAGTCAAGGTATAAAGGTTAATATTTAATGTTAAATAATAAAGTTATACTGGTAACAGGAGGAACGGGATCCTTTGGAAGGAAATTTGTAGAAAAAATATTAGTTAATTATGATGTAAAAAAAATAATT
>MDTB01087150.1_pt1 | contig 10483 bp, 9 predicted proteins | sample 811161 | NCBI WGS metagenome assembly MDTB01 (sample SAMN05326650, study PRJNA326480) | marine metagenome | isolation source: seawater | place: Mediterranean Sea | collected 2009
TAATTTAATCATTTAATAAAGACCCTTTGTTTAGACAAAGGGTCTTTTTTTTGCCACGATATAGAATTAAAAAAAATACTATGTTTGTAATTAAGAAAAAAATTACCGTATTAATTATAACAATGTTGTTATTTAATACAAATTTATTGCACTCAGATGAGCGAATTGAAAACGTTGTTGATCAGATGCAAATTATTTCACAAGATTTAAAAACACTTGAGAAAGCGTTTTATAAAAGTTCTGACATTGTTGAAAAAAGAAAATCATTAAACAGTAATAACTTAAATGAAGATGTACTAACAAAACATTTATTACGCCTAAATGAAATAGAGGAACAGTTCAGGAGCCTTACAAATAAGTTTGAGGAGATTAATTTTAAAATGGATAAATTATCTTCAAGAGTTACAAAAATTCAATCTGACACGCAGCTAAGGTTTTCAGATTTAGAAAATTTCGATCAAATAGAAAACCCTAGTAAAAAAAGCAAAAAAAAAGTTTCTCTACCCGGCTCTAGTAAGCCACAAGATTTTGGAGCTACACCTGGATATACTTTAAAAAATCTACCTAACGAACAGGAAACAGTATCTGTTGGATCTGCAGCCGCAGTAACAACTTCAGAAACTACTCGAACTGAGTCATTACTACCTGACAAATCTCCTAAAGAGCAATACGACTTTGCAATTAGCTTTATGAAAATAGGAGATTACGAAACAGCAGAATTTGCTTTAAAAGAATTCATTTATAAAAATAAAGATCATGATCTAGCAGGAAATGCTCAATACTGGTACGGAGAAACTTTTAGAATTAGACAACTATATTCTGATGCTGCCACGGCATATTTAGATGGATATCAAAATTATCCTAAGAGCCAGAAGGCTCCTGACAATCTTTTAAAATTGGGAATTACCATGGTTCAACTTGGTGAAAAGGAACAAGGATGCACAATGATTGTGGGTATAAAAAAACAATATCCAAAAGCTAGCAAGTCTGTGTTACAAAAAGCTCAATATGAGCAAAAAAAATACAATTGTTCTAAATCATAAAAATTGCTTTACAATTTCTAAGCAAATATCTGAATTATATTTAGATTTTAAAAAAAAAATTTTAAATTTGAGATCAAAAAATTTTATAGTAGCAGTTTCTGGTGGCCCGGATAGTCTAGCACTTTCGGCAATGTGCAAAATTTTTGAACTTAATAATAAGAATAAAAAATTTCACTATATCCATATTAATCATGGAATCAGAAAAAACTCGTCCACAGAGGCTAAATTAGTGAAAAAAATATTAGCTAAGCAACAAATTACATTATTGATATTAAACAATAAAAAGAAAATAATTAATAACTTTCAAAACAACGCAAGAAAAATAAGATACTCTCTTTTAAGCCAAGAAAGTAAAAAAAGAAAAGCAAAATTGATTTTAACAGCTCATCATAAAGATGATCAAATTGAAACCTTTTTAATCAGATTATCTAGAGGCAGCGGAGTTCAAGGTTTATCTGCAATGAACACCATTTCATACCTTGAAAATAAAATAAAGATATTCCGACCATTTTTAACAACCAGCAAAAGTGACCTTATTAGTATTTCTAAAAAAATTTTCGGTACATTCATAAAGGACCCAAGTAATCAAAACACAAAATATCTCAGAACAAATATAAGAAAACTCTTACCTTTATTTAAAAAATATGGAATTAGAGAAGATCAGATTATAAAATCAATAAATAATCTTAAATCCTCAAGCGAAACAATTAATATTTATTTTAAAGACATATTTAAAAAGATTGTTAAAAAAAGAAATAATAACTATTTTATAGAAAAAAAGGATCTTTTTTCATTGAATGTAGAACTTCAATTAAGAATATTAGGCTCTGTTATAAAACAAATTAATAAATCATATTATCCTCCAAGATCAAAAAAACTTGAAACAGCTTTAAATTTTTTAAAATCTTCTCAGGGCAAGCAGTATCAACTAGGAGGTTGCTGGTTAAAAGATAGGAGCAACGGTATCAATATTCAAAAAGCCTAAAAACAGTGCTTTTATGTAAGATATTTTGCCTTATTTACAACCCCTTTATTTTTAATTAATACTTGTTAATTATAAAAAAATACTTATTTAACAACTATGAACATAAAAAATTTATTAATGTGGGCTCTAATAATTTTCCTCTCCATAGGATTATTTAACATGTTCCAGGACCCCAAAAAGATTAGTTCTAAAAATAACAATATTGCGTTCTCAAAATTTTTAACTGAAGTCGATCAAGGCAGGGTTGTAGAAGTAAATATTCAAGGGAACAAAATTTCTGGCGTTTTAGCTGATGGCAATAACTTTTCGACTTTCTCTCCTAATTATCCAAATCTTGTTGAAAAATTATCTGAAAAAGGGGTAAGCATTAATGCTTCTCCAAAAGAAGATAAAATGCCCTCACTTTTAGGAATTTTACTATCATGGTTTCCAATGTTGTTATTAATTGGAGTGTGGATTTTCTTCATGAGACAAATGCAAGGCGGAAAAGGTGGAGCTATGGGCTTTGGAAGATCAAAAGCCAAATTACTGAACGAGGCTACTGGTAAAGTAACTTTTAATGATGTAGCTGGCGTAGAGGAAGCAAAAGAAGAAGTTGAAGAAATTGTAGAATTTTTGAGAGATCCAAAAAAATTTAGTAGACTTGGGGGAAAAATACCTAAAGGTGCTTTATTAATTGGTCCTCCCGGCACTGGTAAAACTTTATTAGCAAAAGCGATAGCAGGTGAAGCTAACGTTCCTTTTTTTTCTATTTCAGGTTCAGATTTTGTAGAAATGTTTGTAGGAGTTGGTGCTTCAAGAGTAAGAGATATGTTTGAGCAAGGTAAAAAACATTCTCCTTGTATAATTTTTATAGATGAAATTGATGCAGTTGGAAGAAGTAGAGGTGCAGGTCTTGGCGGTGGAAATGATGAAAGAGAGCAAACCTTAAACCAATTATTAGTTGAAATGGATGGGTTTGATACTAATGAAGGTATAATTTTAATTGCAGCAACTAACAGACCTGATGTTTTGGATCCTGCATTATTAAGACCAGGAAGATTTGATAGACAAGTTGTTGTTGGAAATCCTGATATTATAGGAAGAGAAGCAATTTTAAAAGTGCACATTAAAAAAATAAACACTGGACCTGATGTAAAATTAAGAACTATAGCTAGAGGTACACCAGGATTTTCAGGAGCTGATTTAGCAAACTTAGTTAATGAGTCGGCCTTATTAGCAGCTAGAAAAAACAAACGTGTAGTTACAATGTCTGACGTAGAAGAAGCAAAAGATAAAGTTATGATGGGAGCAGAGAGAAGATCTATGGTTATGAGCGAAGATGAAAAAAAACTTACTGCTTACCATGAAGGTGGTCATGCAATAGTTGCTTTGAATGAAAAAGCATCAGATCCAATTCACAAGGCTACCATAATACCTAGGGGTAGAGCATTGGGAATGGTTATGAGATTGCCTGAAAGAGACCAGTTATCAGTAACAAGAGAAAAAATGCATTCCGATATTGCAGTAGCTATGGGTGGTAGAATTGCTGAAGAAATAATTTTTGGACACGATAAAGTAACATCAGGAGCTTCATCGGATATTGATATGGTAACAAAAATGGCAAAAAATATGGTCACGAAATATGGAATGAGCAAAGAACTTGGAACTATAGCTTATGGAGAAAATGAGGAAGAGGTATTTCTTGGAAGATCTGTTACCAAACAACAAAATATGTCCGAGGAAACAGCTAAAAAAGTAGACTCTGAAGTTAAAAAAATAGTGGATAAAGGCTATGAGAGAGCAAGGTCTGTACTTAATGAAAAAATAGATGATTTACATAAAATTGCTAAAGCTTTACTTGTATATGAAACATTATCCGGCGACGAGATTAGAGATCTTATTTTGAAAGATAAAAAACCTACTAGATCTTTTGAAAGTGACACAAAAGAGGAAAATAAACAGAATTCAGCCCTTGGAACCATTGGCTTGAAACCTAAGCCAGCATTGTAATTGATGATCAAATATTACACTAAAGCGTGTAATTTTAAGTACGGTTCAGCAGCAAGACAATTAATTAAAAATAAATTAGCATTACCATTATGTGGAAATAAAGATATTTCATTCGATGAAATAGAAATAATAACAAGAAATAAAAACAAAATTTTTTTTAAAAAAATTAATTTTAAAAAGATTAATCTACTAAAAGGTAAAAAAAAAGATAAAATTAAAAAAGATTTAAAAAGAATTACAAAAAAAAGAAAAAACTTTCTTAAGAATGTGAATTTCTCTTTACCTTCTATAATGGGCATTTTAAATATAACTCCAGATAGCTTCTCAGATGGTGGCAAATTTAATAAAAAAAATAAGTCACTTAATCATATTTCAAGAATGATTAAATCTGGCGCGAGTATAATTGATGTCGGAGGTGAGTCTACTAGGCCGGGATCAAAAACTATAGCCCCAGCCTTGGAATGGAATAGAGTAAAAAAAGTAATAATGATTTTCAAAAAAAAATATAAAAATAACTGTTTATCGTTTGACACAAGAAAGTCAGATCTAATGATTAAAGGTATAAAGTATGGGGTAGATTTGATCAACGATGTTTCTGGCTTTAAATACGACGAAAGCTCGTTATCAAAAATTAAAAAATACAAAATTCCCAAAGTTCTTCATCACATGCAAGGAACTCCTAATACAATGCAGAAGAATCCTAAATATAAAAACGTTTTACTCGATATTTATGATTTTTTTGAAAATACAATCAATAAAAATTTAAAAGAAGATAAAATTATTTTAGATCCTGGAATAGGTTTTGGTAAAACTTTGAAACATAATTTGACTTTAATTTCAGAAATATCTCTGTTTCATAGTCTTGGACTTCCAATACTAGTAGGAACTTCTAGAAAGAGATTTATAAATGAGATATCTGGAAAATATGATAGTACGGATAGAACTGGAGGAACTATTGCCTCTGTTCTTTTTTTAATGTCACAAGGGGTACAAATTTTTAGAGTTCATAATGTTAAAGAAGTGAAACAAGGAATTTTAGTATTTAATAAAATTTTATCAAATTAATGAAAAATAAATATTTTGGAACAGATGGCATTAGAGGGACAGTTAATCAGGGCAATATAACTGGTGAAAAATTTTTTAAATTTGGTTTAGCTTCGGGTACTTATTTTAAAAATCAAAGAAAATCTAAACAGATTGCAATTATAGCCAAGGACACCAGGTTATCAGGATATACCCTAGAGCCTGCCTTGGTGTCAGGTTTAGTTTCAGGAGGAATGCATGTTTTTACTCTAGGTCCGCTGCCAACTAATGGGTTAGCAATGCTTACAAAATCTATGAAAGCCAATATGGGAATTATGATTACAGCTTCTCACAATCCATTTTACGACAATGGTTTAAAGTTATTTGGCCCCGATGGATTGAAGCTGTCAGATAAAATTGAAAAAAAAATTGAAAAATTAATAGATACAAAAAATACAAAACAACTTACAAACCCAAAGTTGCTAGGTAGAGTAAAACGATTAGAAGACGGAAATGATAAATATATTAAGATTTTAAAAAACAATTTTCCTAAAAATTTTCACCTTAAAGGAACTAAGATAGTATTAGATTGCGCAAATGGAGCTGGATATAAAGCTGCACCAAAACTATTAAAAGAGTTAGGTGCTAAAGTAATTTCTATAGGAGTAAAACCAGATGGACTAAACATAAACGAGAAATGTGGATCTACTTATCCATCAAAAATAAGACTAGCAGTTAAAAAATATAATGCACACATTGGAATTTCATTTGACGGCGATGCCGATAGAGTGATCATGTGTGACGAACAAGGAAAAATTATTGATGGGGACCAAATTATTGCAATGTTAGCTAAAAGGTGGAAGTCAAAAAAAATACTAAAAGGTGGTGTGATTGGAACATTAATGTCTAATTATGGACTAGAAAAATTTTTAAAAAATGAAAAAATTAAATTTTCAAGGTCAAAAGTTGGCGATAGATACGTAAAAGAAAAAATGAAAAAATTAAATTATAATCTAGGCGGTGAACAGTCAGGTCATATTATTCTAGGTAAATTTGCAACAACAGGTGATGGGTTGCTAGTTGCTTTGGAAGTCTTATTTTCTTTAAGAAAAGGAAAGAAAGCTAGCAAGCTACTTAAAGTTTTTAAACCTTTACCACAAATTTTAGAAAATATTCTTGTTAAGAATAAAAATATTATAAATAAGAGAAAATGTAAAAATGCAATAAAAATGGCTATTAAAATAATGGGTCAAAAAGGTAGAATCTTAGTAAGAAAATCTGGCACAGAACCAAAAATAAGGATTATGGCCGAGTCATATGATAAAGATTTAATTTTAAAATGTATAAACAAAATTAAGAACTCTATTAAATAATTGAAATCTAAATCTAAAATCTTAATAATTGCAGGATCAGACTCTTCTGGTGGGGCAGGAATTCAAGCCGACATAAAAACTGTTACAGCATTAGGCGGTTATGCGATGACAGCGATAACAGCTATTACAGCTCAAAATACTACAGGTGTAAATTCAGTGATACCTATTTCACCTAAAGAAATTGAAAAACAAATTTTATTTACCTCAAAAGATATAAGACCTGATGCAGTTAAAATTGGAATGCTTAATTCACATGAAGTTATCATTTCAATTATTAAAACTTTAAAAAGAATAAAAACAAAAAAAATAATATTAGATCCAGTAATGATTGCAAAGGGGGGGCACAAACTAATAAATTATAAGGCTATAAAAATTCTAAGGGAAAAATTAATAAAAAAAGTTTATCTTATAACACCTAACATTCCTGAGGCAGAAGTTTTAACAAAAACAAAAATTAAAAATTTAGATGATATGATTAACGCTGGAAAAATACTAATTAATTTAGGTGTTAAAAATGTATTAATAAAAGGTGGTCATGGAAAAACAAAAAAAATCAATGATATTTTTTTAAATAAAAAAGAACTTAAAATATTTAAAAACAAAAGAATTAAAACATTAAATACACACGGTACTGGCTGCACTTTATCAAGCGCTATAACAACTTTTTTTGCGTGTGGAAAAACCCTAAATAAATCCTGTGAGCTTGGAATTAAATATGTTAATCAATCTATACGATCTAATCCTAATTATGGAAAAGGTCATGGACCAATTAATCATTTAAGTTCAATAAAAATAGATAGGAAATTTAAATAATGAAAAATGTGGTTGTTGTAGGCTCTCAGTGGGGAGACGAAGGAAAAGGAAAGATCGTCGATTGGCTTTCAAGTGAAGCTGATATAGTTGTGCGATTTCAAGGAGGACACAATGCTGGCCATACTTTGGTTATAGACGGTATTACTTATAAGTTAAGATTATTGCCTTCAGGTATAGTGCGAAAAAACAAAATTTCAATCATTGGTAATGGAGTTGTAGTCGACCCATGGGCATTGCTAGATGAGATTAATGAAATTAAACTTAAAGGTGTACAAGTTGATAAAAAAAATTTGATATTATCTGAGTCTGCAAATTTAATTCTCCCTTTTCATAAAGAGATGGATGAAATAAGAGAGGATTCTGCTGGTAAGGCTAAAATAGGAACAACTAGAAGAGGAATAGGCCCTGCCTATGAGGACAAAATTGGAAGAAGATCAATTAGAGTGATGGATTTAGTTTCAGAGAGCAATTTAGACCATAGACTGGAAACAGTCCTTATTCACCACAATGCAATTCGAAAAGGTTTGGGGAAAAAAATATACGAAAAAGATCAATTAAAAAAAGATTTACTTAAAATTGCTCCTGAAATACTTAAATTTTCTCAACCTGTATGGAAAAAAATAGATGAATTTAAATCAAATAATAAAAAGATTTTATTTGAAGGTGCTCAAGGAATTTTATTGGATGTTGATCATGGTACATATCCATATGTCACATCTTCTAATACTGTAGCATCATCTGCCGCAACAGGAACAGGATGTGGCTTAGATACCATTAACTATGTTTTAGGCATTACAAAAGCTTATACTACTCGTGTGGGAGAAGGTCCTTTTCCGACAGAACTTAAAGATGATGTTGGTGAGCTTCTTGGAACAAGAGGAAAAGAATTTGGAACAGTCACCAGTAGAAAAAGAAGATGCGGGTGGTTCGATGGTGTATTAGTTAGACAAACAATTAAAATTTCTGGGATAAATGGTATAGCTTTGACTAAACTTGATGTTTTAGATGAATTGGAAGAAATTAAAATGTGTATAGGTTACAAGTTAAAAGGTAAAAGAATTGATTATTTGCCTGCGGCAGTTGAAGATCAATTAGACGTTAAACCAATTTATAAAAGTTTCAAAGGATGGCAAAGTTCAACTAAAGGAATTAAAAAATTCAATGGTTTACCAAAAAAAGCTCAAGAATATATAAGGGGATTAGAAAAATTTATTGAAACAAAAATTGCCAGCATATCTACTAGCCCAGAACGTGAAGATACAATTTTGATCGAAAACCCTTTTAATTAATTTTTTGGAAGAAGATTTTTTGATTTACTGGCATTAATCATTGATTTTTGTAATTTTTCAAAAGCTTTAGTTTCAATTTGTCTTACTCTTTCTCTGCTTATTTTATGTTTTACGCTTAGTTCTTCTAAAGTTTTGGGGCTTTCATCTAATCTTCTTGCTTTTAAAATTTCTTTCTCTCTTTCATCCAAAATACTCATTGAATTATTTAATAATTCTTTTCTATCCTCAAACTCCTGTTGCTGTGATAAAAAAAGTTCTTGGTCTAAATTTTCATCAACTAACCAATCCTGCCATTCATCTGTTTCACCTTCTTTAACAGGGCTATTTAGAGATTTTTCATGCCCCATCATTCTTCTATTCATATTAATTACCTCTTTAGCATCAACGTCAAGCCTTTTAGAAATCTCTTCAACTTGGTTTTTTCTTAAGTCACCGTTTTGTTCAGGAGCGATTTGATTTTTTATTTTTTTTAAATTAAAAAATAATTTTTTTTGAGCTGCAGTTGTTCCCATTTTTACCAGACTCCATGATCTTAGAACATATTCTTGTATTGCAGCTTTAATCCACCACATGGCGTAAGTAGCTAGTCTAAAACCTTTATCAGGGTCAAATTTTTTTACTGCTTGCATCAAACCTATATTACCTTCCGAAATTAATTCATTAACTGGCAGGCCATATCCTCTATATCCCATTGCAATTTTTGCGACAAGTCGTAAGTGACTAGTAACCAATTTATGTGCAGCTTTTAAATTTCCTCGCTCCTTCCAATTTTTTGCAAGCATGTATTCTTCTTCAGCTTCAAGCATTGGAAATTTTTTAATTTGTGATAAGTATAAAGACAAACCTCCTGAAGAAGGAGAGGGTAAATTAGTTATCTCTTTATCTTTTGGCATAAGTAAATTTGTATATATAATTTTAATTTTTTAAACTTTCAAGATAATCGACCAATTTTTTGAATTTTAAGGGCAATTTTGCTTTAAATTCTATTTGCTCCAAATTTCTGGGATGATTAAATCTTAGTGTTTTGGCATGTAAAAATTGGCCATTAAAAGAGTTTAAAACTTTCTTAAAGGTTTTATCCAGTTTTTTAAACCTCATATTCTTTTTTTTATATTTTTTATCACCAAGTAAACTAGTGCCCTTATAAATCATATGAACTCTAATTTGATGAGTTCTTCCTGTCTCTAATTCGAATTCCACCAAGCTTATTTTGGGAATATTTTTTTTATTAAAAACTTTTATTATAGAGTAATTAGTAACTGCTTTTTTCCCCTTAAACTCATCAGCTATCATAAGCTGTCTATTTCTTTTGCTTCTAGTTATAAAAGTTGTAATGGTTCCGTTGAGAGGTCTTAAAACGCCCCATATCAACGCAACGTATTTTCTTTTAATAGAATGATCACTAAATTGTTTTCCCAAACCAGCATGAGTAAAATTATTTTTTGCTACCACTAACAATCCGCTGGTATCTTTGTCAATTCTGTGAACTATACCTGGTCTCGATGAGCCACCTAAGTTAGATAATTTTTTTTTATAATTTCCTATTAAAATATTAACCAATGTATCTTTTTTATTTCCCGCACCTGGGTGCACAACCATTCCCTGAGGTTTGTTTATAATTATTAAATCATTATCCTCATAAACAACATCAACTGATTTCTTTGAAGGTTCTATCTTTTTATCTATTTCTTCTTTAAAAGTTATTTTAATTAAATCTTTATCTTTAATTTTTTTAGATTGAGTTTCAATTATAACGCCATTTACAGTGACTCTTCTATAATTAATTATTTTTTTAATATTCGATCTTGTAACCTCTTTTAAGTTTTCAGATAGAAAAATATCAATCCTTTTTCCTTTGTCTGAGGGTGTAGATAAAATTTTAATTGTTTTATTTTTCATTTGTTTTAAATTACTACTTGTGCGTTCGTAGCTCAACTGGATAGAGCGTCTGACTTCGGATCAGAA
>MDTB01017199.1_pt1 | contig 10481 bp, 7 predicted proteins | sample 811161 | NCBI WGS metagenome assembly MDTB01 (sample SAMN05326650, study PRJNA326480) | marine metagenome | isolation source: seawater | place: Mediterranean Sea | collected 2009
TAATCAGTTCTAGCATTCCAGTAATGTTAACTTTATTTAACTATAGCTTTCAGCAGATTTAATCGTAGATTTAGCATCTCTGAAAACGTATTATTTAACACAATACTACACTGTTACATAAGCTTTAATTCTCTCCTTTTATTTTTTATAAAAACTTATATAAAATATACTTTAATTCACAATACCTCAATATAACTTTAAAGAATTTTTATTTATAAAAAATATATATCCCACGGCTCAAATAAAACCATTACTAATTATTTGTTCTAAGATTTTATTTTGTATATCTAAAGGTTGGATATGCTAATTCAATATCTTCTTCTTTTTCAAATTTATCTAATATTTTTTCCCAAAAATTATGTTCACTTAAACGTCTTTGCTTAGGTTTTACTAAATATCTAACATGAAGTTCAACACCAGAATCTACAACTTTTGTATAGATTATGGGGTCAGTATTTTTATACTCGATTAAATGGCGCTGCATCGCTTTTTTAAGCCCCTTTTCTAGATCTCCATTATGCGTTTCAACTTCTTTTTTAATAGCTTTTGTAATAATAGATTTAGCTTTTTTCCAATCTGACTCTAGCGTTACTAATATTTTAAGTTCATTCCAAATCCAATCAAAGCCTGTTGAATAATTATAAATATCTTCACTCAGTACTTTAGACATTGGAACAAACACAATCCGGCCTGTACTTTGTTCAGCATCCACCCAATTACCCACTTCTAAAAGTGTTATTTGAAACCAATCAAATTGTAATACATCCCCTTTAATATTATTAATTTCAATACGATCTCCTACTGTAAAAGGCTGTTTGATCAAAATAAATAAATAGCCTGCAGAGTCTGCAACTATATCTTTGAGCGCGAAGGCTAGACCCGCTGTTAAAAGACCTAAAAATGTTGTAAATGATTTAATGCCGGTTAACCAAACAATCGCTAAAAATACAATTGCTAACCCATAAATAATATTGGCATTTACACGCTGCCACTTATAGATTGCTCGATTTGACTTTACTTGTTTCTTGATAATTCTATTAATAAGATTTTTTACTATAGCCAGTAACAGAATTAGGAAAATACTTCCAAATACCTTAGGGAGTAATGTGTTTGATAAAATTTCTGATAGAGTGTTTATATCTAATTCTGGCATTAGAAAGTACTATAGTTTATGATGATCGAGTATTCAAGCCATTTTATAGACATCATTTGTTAATAAGTGCCTCTGTAATTTTACGGTTTTTGGGTTCCATTATATAAATTAAGACCATGCCAGGCTTAATCTTATCTTTTGGCTTGGGATTATAATTAAAATTTTTATCTCCCTTATAACGAAAAGAAATTACATTTTCTTCAATCTCGCCTTCTAACTCTAATTCCTCTATAGTTTTTCCACAAAATCGAGACTCTTCAGTTACTGAAATTTCTATCACTCGATAATCTCCAGTTCTCATCATGGTGTCTAAAAACGTTACTACATTTGGTGATATTACTTCAGAAACAATACGTAACGCGCTAATATATCGATTTGGAACAACAGAAGAAGCCCCAGCACGGATAAGTTTTGATTTGTTTTGTAAATTTAATGTTTTTGATACTACTCTACAATCTTTATTTAAATGATGTGTAGAAATTGTTAGAAATAAATTGTCTTTATCTAATGGTAAAATTGCAACCAACACAGCGGCTTTAGAAATTCCAGCTTCTACCAAAATCTCATCTTCTGTTGCATCACCATTTATTATAATCATTTGCTTAAACTTACTCGCAAAGTAATCACAACGCTCTTTGTCTTTTTCAATTAAAATAAAATTACGTTTTGTTTTTATGAGCTCGGTAATAATATGTTCTGCTGTCATACCACCTCCACAAACAATTATATGTTCATTTAAGCTGGTTATTCTTGACATTTTTTTCCTCCTTTCTAAAATTTCTTGTAATTTTCCTTCTATTAAATAATTAGCTAAACTACTTAAAACTAATAATAAATTTCCTAACCCAATGATAATGATATAGATTGTAAAAAGTCTTATCATTGCCATATTTCCTGTTGTTATTACCTCAGTAAATCCAACAGTAGATAACGTAATCATAGTCATGTAAAAACAATCAATTAACGATGATTCATAGCCAGAAAGTACATAGTAGCCGTAAGAACCTACTACCACGTTGCTTAATGACAAGAGCAAGACAATGTAAACCTTACTTTTTACCATTAAAATAATATAAAAATTTACAAGGATCGAATTAACAATTAATAGAGTTGTTATAAACCAGTCAGACTGATAAAAAATTAATGCCCCATTAACTACTAATTGAAACAAAAATCCTGCGATTAATAATTTTTGTTTATCCATGCATTTTTATACAGAAAAAAAAACTTTTTTAAACATCAAAAAAAAAATACAAAATGTTTACACTGATGTAATTATTGGTTACTCTTTTTCGATAACTAGCTGACTTTAAAATAAACTTAGGTTTTTATGAGTAACATTAAACAATATATTTTTTTAATCAAAGTTATTTTTTTATTTTTTCAACTAATCCTAATTAGTAGTTGTTCGTCATTAAATGAGTCTAATTCAGATTGTGCTGATTGTTTGCCCCGCCCAGTACAACTAAATGAGGTTAGTATTCAAGTAGACTTTAATATTCCTGAACAGAATAACTTTTTTATCTCTGGAACTTATATTAATAGTTTTATACCATTGATTACGAGTTTTTTAACAAATAGAAAGGTTAATTCAAACCCTGCAAAAAAACTAGATATTAAAAAAAAGTTTGAACAAAAATTTAGTGGTTTTAATATTCATAACTACAATGTAAATTTATATAAAATTTCATACTTTATTCAATCTGTTGTTACCAATGAACCGGTTCAGGTTTCAGGGCTTTTTATTGTTCCTGATGTAAATAAAGAAATCCCTATACTTGTTTTTTCTCCTGGTTCTCGCCTTGGTGATTCTGCAGAAGTGCCAAGTGAGGGAAATAGTGATGAGTTATATACTATTTTAGGATCCTTACTTTCTTCAACTTTGGGGTTTGCAACCTTTATTCCAGATTATGTTGGTTGGGGCGACTCTGACAATTTTACGCATCATTATATGAATGCAAATGAGGCTGTTCAAACAGTTTTAAATGGTGTTGAAGCAGCTTATGAATTTAGCCTTACATTAGGTGGAACGCTTAACTTTTCTCTTAATAAAGATGTTATTTTGTCTGGTTACTCTCAAGGTGGGGTAGCGGCTTTACTAAGTACAATCTATGTCGAACGTTTTCCGACACATTACCCAAATATTAATCTCGTGGCATCACTCCCTATGGGTGGTGTTCCTAACTTAAGAGAGCATATAATACAAATTTATAATAATAAATCCTATGAACTATCTTCATTTTTACCTTATATATTAATTACTAATGACGAATCATATGATTTTTATACAGATTTTGCTGATATTATGGATGCTGATAATCATGCTGATATTGAACACTGTATAACATCAGGAGAATATACCCTTATGGAATGCGATACCTTAATTGATAGTAATGATCCTTTAGGTGTTTATGAAGATGACTGGCTAAATGCTTTTCTTTTAAATATTTATGATGGTAACTATTCTGACCCACTTGAACGATTTGTGTTTGAAAACTCTGCTTACTATTTACTAAACGATTGGGAAGCTCAAGACCATTTAGGCTATCGTTTTTATCATTGCTCAGGCGATACTTATACTTTTTTTGATATAGATAATGATTTTGTTGATTATCTTAAATCAGAAAAAAATGCGAATGCTTCAATGATAAACTTTGGTGATTATGATCATATGGAATGTATTATTCCGTCAATTACAGATGCTGTTTATTGGCTTTCTACAGTTTACTAACTTTTTTATCATATAGATAAAATAAACCACTTGCCTCAATACATATTTGATTTTTATGATAAATTATTGATTCACATTTAATTTTCTTATCCACTATTTCAACTAACCATGCGTTAATATGATACTCTTTATTTAAATACACTGGTTGTAGATAATTAACATTCAAATTCACTGTCATAGAAATACGATTTAAACTAAAACAAATCAACCCCATTACATCATCACAAATAGCCGATAGGACTCCCCCATGCGTAATATTTGGTGGTCCCACATGCTCTGGTTGAAATATATAACTTGCAGTAATCATATTATTTTCTACTTTTGGCCGCAATTTTAACCCTTTCGGATTTTTACTTCCAATAACGAAATTATATTGATCTTTATATTCTAATTCTCGTGTTTGTGTATCATATATTAAATATGGATTTTCTGTCATTTTATCTAAAGCTAAACTAGACTTTTTACCTGTTATATATTTGTAGTTCATTGTTAAATTATAACATGTGATTAATAAGGCTTTTTGTCAAAGATAGCCATTAATAGCTACTTAAAAAGTGATAGCCTGTAAAAATAAGATTAGTTAGTATTCTTTTTTGGGGTTTATACAAATTCCTAATGATGCAGCAGCAGCGATGGCCCCTTGCTTGCGCTGTTGTTCAGAAAATGAACTTGATTTACTCACTAAAGTTGTTGTAAAAGCAACATTTGATGCAGCTACGAGGACTATGGGTAAATATTTTCCTACTTTTCCAACGTTAGACATCGTATTTGAAAAATCTGCAAATTATATAATATTTTTCCACAAAAGATGTTTAATTAATGGTTATCCAGTGTGGCTTAAACTGAGCCCATTTCATTGATGCAACTCTGCAAAAACGTTCTTGGTTTTCAGACTTTAGTTCTATTACCCCATCCATTATATATTTGATATTATTTAAAATGGTTTCGTCTATAGTTCCTTCTTCGATGATAAACAAGGTTGTCACATTCCCAAAGGCTACAGAGGTACGAGCTATTTGATTTAAAAAGCGTTGTGCATCACTAAGTTCGAAATTAATTAATAAGCTTGATATGGAATCTATGACTCGTCTACCCCCTTCTTGTACTTGTGGGGTTTGTCCAATTTCGTAACTGGCATCAGAAATTAGACCCGATAATTGATTTAATTCTAAACTTCCTTTTACAGCAAATAATTCGTTTTCATTTGGGCTCATTGATGACCAAGAATAGGCATCTACAAAACGTAGTTGATTTGATTCTTCATAATTAATCCCATTTGTATATAAATTTTGGCGCACTCTAGAAGGATCATCATCTAAAGCAACAAATAAAGCATTTTCTCCTTTATCTAAACCATTTTTTATAAACGATCTACATAAAGATGATTTTCCTGTTCCAAGTGACCCCGTTAATAAAATATTAGAGCCAAGAGGTAGCCCTCCATATAATAATTCATCTAGCTCGGCTTTTCCTGTTGGGACCCGCTCTACATTCTTATCAACAATAATACTTTCTGTATGCTCCTGATTAGCATCGTGCTTTAGCTTTGACTTATAGCGTGTTAATAATGTTTCTGCTTTTGTTTTTAATTCTTCAATATTGAAAGGTTTAATTACATAATCATCAGCCCCTTCTTCGAAGCCTGCGACTTTATTATATTCATCTCCTAATGCTGACAACAATATAATAGGGATGTCTTCAATTTCAGGGTTATTACGTACCGCTCTACATACTTCGAAGCCATTTTTTTTGGGCATAACAACGTCAGATATAATTAAATCTGGTTTAGTCTCAAATGCTTTTTCAATTGCAATTTCACCATTTTCAGCTGTAATTATCTCAGCGTCAATTTCATTTAGCATAACTTCAAGTAACATTAGAATATTGGATTCATCATCCGCAATGAGAATCTTATTCATTAGATCGGCTGTCTTAGAATAATGCCTCTTTTTTCAAGAATTTCAAAACTATACTCAGTTAAATCAATTCTCGTCCCTCGCATTTTTCTGATTCCAATGGTGCGAATGTGTTGCTTGTTTAAGGTTGCCAACTTTAAAACAATAATTCCTGACGTTGCAAACTCCTCAATCCCAAAGGAACTAACTTTATCAGATCCAACCGGAATGTAAGACGTTAAAAGGGTTGTACATTCTGCATTATCCTCAATCGCAAATACTAAAGATCTAATATACTCAACAACAGCAGGAAACTGGTAATCTGAAAAAATTAAAGGGGCTATAGGATCTATGGCTAATCGAGACGCATTGCTTTTTCTAACATACCCCAAAATATCTTTGACGATATCTTCAATGTTTATTCCCCCACCATCTTCATGCTTAACTGTACTAAAATACGATGTCACGTCAATTATTTGAAGTTGCCCGTTTTCAAGATGTGGTTTTAAATCCCAGCCTAATTCAAATGCATCATTAATGATATGTTCTGGTTTTTCATCAATAGAAATATAAATACCTTTTTCGCCTTGCTTTATACCTTCCAATAAAAACTGAAGTAAAAATATAGATTTGCCAGTGCCGGGCTCTCCTGCAACTAAATAGGAACGACCTTTAGGTAGTCCTCCATAAACTAATTTATCAAACCCTTCAATACCGCTGTGAATTTTTTCCATATGACTAACTATAAATCATTTTTAATTTGAGTTGCAAGTTATTTATTCTTATTTAAATATTATTGCTATGTTGTTACTAAAAACTAGTTTAGGAATTTTTTTTTATTGAACTTTAAATATTGAAAAATAATTAATCTAATAATAATAATTTTATCTTAAAGAAATCATTCGATTAACTTCCTTTTGATGCATCACAATTAAAAATTTAATACTGCTTTCATTAAAAGTGCCGAAATATTATAGTTATTTTCATTGTTTAGGTTGTCGTTAATTTTTTTAATGTAACCTTCTGCTGTAATTATTATATTCTCTGCATATGCTAAATTAGTTAAGGGATACTTTATATTAATTTTTATAGTCCCATTTTCAACAAACTCATCAACATTATCCAATTGAGTTTGAATAAAATCTCCATCTCCAGTTAATGAATTTGTTTGTTCAATTGTGTTTAATCCATACCCCATGGACCCCACACGTGTGTAATCTAGATTTATACTATAGGTTGATGTCTTTACAGGCGTATACTTTACTTTTAGCGTATAATTATTTCCATAATTTATGTTTTGAGTAGTATCATTTTTTGTTGTGTATTTTTTTTCAGATAACGTGTAGCTTATCGATGAACTTTTTAAAGGTTTAAAACTTACTGTGTAATTTACTGATTCAATATCAATATTTTTATCAGTTTGACCTTCAGTATTTTGGTACTTTTCTATCAATGTAGATATGGAGTACTTACTTGAAAAACTTAAAAATTTAAATATTTTCCAAGTAGCTGTTCCAGAATAGATTCGATTATTATTATTTATATAATTTGAAAAAATAGTGTCGTCGTTAATCGTTTTTGCTTCAATAATATCGCTTAGTGAAATATTAATTGTTGGCGACCGGTATTGTTCGTAGCTTTTATCAGCGGCAGACACATTCAAAGACAATTTAGCCAGAGGAGATATTCCTGTGGAAACTGAATAATCTAATTGATCTTGATATGTTGTTCCGACTGAATTGTACTTATTTCTATCCAAAACAATATTTGAACTTGAAATTTTATAATTTAAATTAAGTATATTTAGGGGATTGATATTTCCTGATAGATTTACTCTTTTTAAGTTCTTATTATCCTGGGAAAGGTAATAATCATTATTTGTCTCTTGATATGTATTATTAAGTTCATCAAATATCATGTAATCTTTTTCTTCAATATTTCTTAGATCTTCGATTACATAATCTGAATTTATTGAAATACTTCCTAGCCTTAACCGCTTTTTCTTTTTGAATGGATTATTGATATAAAACCCGGGAGGCCTAAACGATAAACTATGCTTTTGATTGTTCTTTTCAATATTTGTTGTTGTTAAGTTGCCAGTGACTTGACGTGCTAACGCTTGTGTATTTGTATCTGATTCTTCATTTTTTAATGAGTATGAATAATTAAAAAACTCTAATAAAAATATTTTTGGCTTTAGACTTACAGCACCTGAATAGTTATCTCGCTTTGTTACGACATAATTTTCTGATACTGTTGTTGTTTGGACAAGATTAATATAGTTAGAATCGTATTCGTTGTAAATGAGATTGTTTATTGTAAATCCTGGAGCAATATCAATTACATTTAATGATACTTTATTTGATTCTGATAAGTTTATTTTTCTGCGATCATTTTTTTCTGACTTATTGAAACTATTGCTATACTTTATGCCCGTATTTTTTATTGGCTTAATTAGAAAATAATTCACTGGGAACCCAAGGGCACGTAATGCAGAATAAGGTAAAAAATTGGTTACCCCAAATAATTGTTTTTTAGTCAAGTCACCCTTTGTGTCTAATAAAGGTGACTCATTCTCATTTTGCGAATACGAAAAATTGGTATTTATCCAATTGGATAATCTATAAGTACTGGACCCTCCAAAACTTATTGAAGACTGGTCATAAGAAACACCATCTATTGTTTTTTTAATGGTATTAATACGATTATAATTTCCTCGTACAGCTAACCCTTTAAATGGGTTGAAGTTACTTGAAACCCCATAATTTTTTCGTTCTGATATGGAAAATTGAGTATTATTTAATGACGTTGATTCAGAAAAAGACTCATAATACGAAGGATTTAATGTTACTTTACCCAACATCCATATATCAGGGTAATTTAACGTAGACTTAAATGAGTTTGAACTTGTTTTTGTGGAACTTCTGTTAATACCATCAATATAATCATTGATACTTCTACTAAAACTTCTAGCATAATTATTTTTTATTTTTTCAGTATCATAGTTAAAATTCCCTAAATATGAGTATGTTAATTTATCAACACTGTGCGTGCCGTCACCTTGAAAAGCATTAAAAGGGTCTTGAACTTGTAGATCATAATTTAATTTATGACTGGCTTGAATAAATTCTAACATCTTCGAATTTAATGAACTTGATATTGTGTTAATACGCGTAAACTTATCCTGATCTATTTCATTTTTTCCAGCAAAGTTTTTACGATATGAATGTGTTAAATTAAAATTATTACTTTCATTTATATTCCATTTCAAACTCGTGTTATACACAGATGACCCTGTCGTTTCTTGAATATTTCCTATTGGCTTAAAGTCATCCTGAATATGTTTAATTTGTGAATTTATGTTAAGAGAAGGTGTTATATAGGATGTGATAACCTTAGATGCATAGGCTGTTTCAGCTTTGCCAGATACTAATGCGCCGCCGGATTCATAATATTTAAAATTGGCTTCAATAATATCTTCTGCAGATGGAGTAAAGTTCTTAAAGAAAAAATAACCTGTTTTATAATTAATAAAATAATCTTCAGTCTGAGATCTAATTATGTCGTTTACAATAATCTGTTCAGATCCCTCTACAATGTTTGGAAACCCTAAATAATAACGATCGTTATCAATACCAGTCCCGCTTACCTCTAAAAGTTCTCCATTGAGTTGTGTGTTACTATAATTATCACTGCCAACGGCTAGCTCTGCACTAACATTTATTTTGTCGGTTAAATTTGTTTTAACTTTTCCGACTGCCATTCTTTGATACACATTATCAAGTGTAATAATACTGTTTGGGATATAGTTATAAATTAATTTTAGCTGCTGTTGTGCGCTAGGATAACTATATAGTTCTGATCCAGGATTTTCGACGTTATTTAAAATAAAGTTGATTTGAATTGTCTGCCCAGCATCTAAATAATCAACACTAAATTCACTTCCTACTTCTAAATAACGCTCAACCCCATTATCCCAAAATACGATATACTCTACTCCATTATATTTAACTGGAACATCGTTAAATGAATCAAAATCGTTACTGTTAATTTGTGGTTGTCCATTAGCCGCAATATAAGCATAAGTATCAAAACTTTTTAAATAGTCATAACTTACATAAAAAGCGGATTCATCTTGATAGTCTGGATTTGTAATTTCAATTATACCTTGATATTGATCAACAATTTCAAAATCAGTAGATGTTAATGTAGTATGAATATTGTTTCCAGTTTCAATAACTGACACCGTAATATTTGAGGTAGACTCTATTGGGTTATTGCTTAACACTAAATAGTTAGTCGTTGGATTTATATTTACATTTTCAGACGTAATTGATAGAACTAACTCTTCTTGATCTGATGGAAGATTTTCTTCAATATATGTAACAGCAAAATCTATGCCTTTTTGCTGAATTTTTTGCAAGGTAACTTCTTGTTCTTTATACATGTACTCTATGTAAATTAATGATGGGTATAAAATTTCATAATTAAAATATAATTTTCCCTCATTAAAATCTATGATGTAATCTCTTGTTTCAATTAATAATTTATTATCTAAATAAACTTTAAAGTCTTTATTTAAAAGGTTTTGATGTTGAAGCTGGTAGGGCCCTAAAGAATTATTTCCTATTAAATCTTCTTCATGTTTTAGAGTTGCATAGTAGTCATAATCAACTTCAATTTCATCTCCAGGAAAGATAAA
>MDTB01030778.1_pt1 | contig 10481 bp, 8 predicted proteins | sample 811161 | NCBI WGS metagenome assembly MDTB01 (sample SAMN05326650, study PRJNA326480) | marine metagenome | isolation source: seawater | place: Mediterranean Sea | collected 2009
GCGGCTGGGTCTGGCGGCTGGGTCTGGATGGGGCAGCGTTTTTCCAGCTCCCTCCAAGCGTTCTTGCACGCTATTGAACAAGGGTTAGGGCGGTTGTTACGTCAGCCCGGCACTAGGCGACTAAAATTTGGTGGTCTGGCACGCTCGCCCCCGCTGGGCATACTTCGCCTACCACTACCGGTGCTTCGCCTGCTTGTTGCAGGGCTTGCAGTGCACTATCAGCTGAATTGGCGGGCACCAACATGAGCATGCCAAGGCCGCAGTTGAAGGTGGTGAGCATCTCCCGATCGGTAATGTTGCCGCCGCGTTGCAGCCAAGAAAATATGTCAGGCCGCTGCCAACTGGTCAGGTCGATCCTTGCCGCCATATCGGGTCGGGTAAAAATTCTTGGAATATTCTCGTAAAATCCCCCGCCGGTGATGTGCACCATGCCGTGTACTGACGTTGTTCTTAACGTCTCCAAAACCGACTTAACGTAAATACGGGTGGGTGTCATTAGTGTATCGATCAGGGTTTCGTCAACGCTGTCTGCCCCTTCGAGTACCCTGCGAATCAGCGAGTAGCCGTTGCTGTGTGGCCCGCTGCTGGGTAAACCGATGATGATATCTCCAAGTGCGATCCGGCTGCCGTCTATGATTTTGCTCTTTTCCACCACACCAATGCAAAATCCTGCCAGGTCGTAGTCGCCTTCCTGGTAAAGCCCTGGCATTTCGGCGGTTTCGCCGCCGGCTAGGCTACAGCCTGCCAACGAGCATCCTTTTGCGACGCCCTGAATAACGCTGCTGGCGACGTCGACATCGAGCCGGCCGGTTGCGTAATAGTCTAAGAAAATAAATGGCTCGGCTCCCGTCACCAGCACGTCGTTAGCGCACATGGCGACTAAATCCTGGCCCACGCCCTCATGGCGCTGGTAGTCGATCGCCAGCTTCAGTTTGGTTCCAACACCGTCAGTACCGGTTACCAGAACAGGATGTTCGTAGCCTGCGGGAAGTTCCGACATCGCTGCGAACCCACCCAATGTATTGAGCAGTTCGGGGCGTCGCGTCGCTTTTGCAGCCGGGGCTATGCGCCGCACAAGCTCTGCACCGGCATCAATGTCCACTCCAGCATCTTTATATGTAAGCGACTGATTTGAATCCATATTTTGAAGTCCCGTGATGTTCTCGAGTAAGCCGGTTGCGGTGTTAGCGCGAGGCCGCTTAGGTCCCCCCTAGTCTTGCCCAGACGCGCAGGGTCGAGCGTGGTGCGGCTGACCACGAGTCTACCGCTGCGGTGAAAGGGAATAAACAACGGTAACGGTGTATCGCATTTGCTGAGTCGGCATTACTGATACAGAGCGTGATTCCATGCGGTGCTTAGCCGTAGCAACTCAGGATTTGACTTTGTTCCCGCGTTGGCCACGGCGTTGTGCTATCAGTGAGCGGACAGCAAAGCATCCGGTATGTCAGTGCTCAAACGTTACGCAGCGAGCCTTGTACCTGTGGGCAAAACCGCTTTCAATGGCCGTTTCCTCCATGATTGGCCGAGGCACTCTACCGCAGCGGTTAGCCGGTTGTTTTGCGATGGTTTTTGCTACACTGCGCCGGCGCTGAGAACGGCTTGTTGCAGTTGCTGAACGCATGCAGCGCCAACGGAATGGTAAGCAATCGCAATGGATAAAGAGGTTGGTCAAGCCCGCGACCAAAACGACGTAACGTGACAGCAATCCAATTAATCAACCAATCGCTCGGTACTTTTGGGTGGGTGCATCGATGGCCTGCCTATGGTCAGTCTCAAAGGCCCCTCGCGTCGTGTGTTCGATTGCTCCGAGGCGCGTCAAAAAATGTATCCCAAGCAAGATCAAGGATCAGACGGATTCGAGTGCTACTTTGCCCGAGGATAGAACCTGCTCAGAAGCAATTGTCGCCTCACGCACCTTCAGTACAAAAAGTAGCATCACCAGCCAGCTTTGTGTTTTTGCTGGCGTTGCTCCTCGCGGTTTTTTATGCAGCACCTGCAGCAGCGGTAGAAATGGAAGAACGCTTGTTCACCGTGCAGTTGCCAGTGGTTGACCAAGGTCAGGCAGAACGTCATGCGGCAGCCCAGCGGGGCCTGTTGCAGGTGCTAACACGCGTAACCGGTTTGCTCTCTGTGCCGCGAACCACTGCCATTGCTGAGGCATTGGCTGAGCCTCAGCGGTTTTATAGCCAATTCGCTTATGTGCGGCTGCCAACGGATGCCGTAGTGAAAGCAAATAATAACCTCGCGCTCAAAATGGTTTTTCAGGCAAAACCGGTTTACAACCTGGTGCGTGCCGCCAAGCTGCCTATCTGGTGGTCGCGTCGGCCAGAGACCTTGGTCTGGATCGCCGTTGAAGAAGAGGGTAAACGGCGTCTTGCTAATCCAACGGATTGGCAGGCTTTCGCGCCCGACTTGCAAGCTCGCGCGCAAGCGCGAGGCCTGCCGTTGACGCAGCCAATATCAGATTTGCAGGATGCGATGGCCATCTCTGCTAACGCAATTTGGGGGCGTTTTGTCGGCGAGATCAGCACGGCTTCGGCGCGTTATCAAGCTTCGGTGGTGCTGGTTGGCCGCATGAGCCGGCAGCGCGTGCTTAGCGATTATTTGTATAGCGGCGACTGGCAGCTGCTGTTTGAGCAGCAGGCGATCACCATTAGCTTCCGCAATGAGCCCTGGCAAACGGTAGCGAGCCTGGGCGTCGATTTGACCGCGGAAAATCTGGCCGAGCGCTCGCTCGTTTTTGATCGCGGCATCCAGCAGCACAAGATTGATATTGTTGGTATTGAGGCGCCCGAAGCCTACGCGCAGCTGATGAATTACCTGCAGCGCATTGAGTTTATTCAAGGCGTTGCGGTGAACCAGATTGCCGACAATCGTTTGGCGATTACGGTCAAGAGCACAGCCGAGCGCGATCAGCTCTTGCAGCTGCTCACGCTAGAGGGTCTTTTGCAGCGCCAGCCTGCCAGTGGCTTTGAGATGCGCCGGCCCGAGTCTGTGGAGGGCGCTAACACATTGCGTTGGAGAGGCTAAGTGATTCGCATGCTCCCCAATTTACTGACCTTGGCCAGGATTATCCTGGTTGTGCCGACTGCGTGGTATTTGTGGCAGCAGCAAATGGCGGCGGCATTGATGTTGATGTTGGTGGCTGGTGTAACCGACGCGGTCGACGGGGGCTTGGCGCGCCGTTTTGCCTGGCAAAGCCGCTTTGGCGAGTTGTTGGATCCAGTTGCTGACAAGCTTTTGGTGGTAACGATTTTTATTGTGTTCACGCTGCAGGACCGGCTGCCACTCTGGTTGGCGGCAATCGTTGTTGCCCGCGACATCGTTATCATCAGCGGCGTTGGCCTGTATCGCCTGAAAATGGGACAGGTCGCTATCGCGCCAACGCTAATCAGTAAGGCGAATACCGCTCTGCAGATCGTTGCGCTGGTTTTGTTGATGATCGGCTATCTGGCTTTACCAACTTATAGCGACTGGGCTATGGCGATCATTGATCCATACGGATTTATATTGTTAGCCTTGCTCGCCGTTGTGTCCGGAGTGCAATATTTTTTTATTGCGGTGCGCGGTGCGCGCGCAGTTTCATCTCGAGCACCTTGAAGGTGGCTATACGTCAATGCAGTATCTTGGCAAGCGCAACTCAATTCCATAATGGCTTTGTTGCCGCATTGCTGACTACTAAGTTGTGTTTTCCGCTGGATCATAAGTTGACGGTCCAGACGTGGCGTCACAACGGTCGCTCAGACCACCTCGATTACCGAGGTCTCGCACTTCGACTGCGATGGCGTTTAAAGTCAGGACTCGGTTACGGTCTCGGTTTGGCGTTGGGTGGCGCAGCGAGACTCAAGCGAGCATCGCTGCCGGGACCGGGAGCATCGCTTTGACCCAGCAAATTGTCCTGTCACTTGATCCATCCAAAGCGCCGGACCTAGACGAGTTTGTTGTCGGCGCCAATCAGGAATTGCTGGCGGCGTTGACCGCTACCGTCGGCAGCAATGCGACGAGTTTTTGGGGGCTATGGTTGTATGGTCCGACGGCGTCTGGTCGCACGCATCTCCTACAAGGCTGGGTGAACGCTCAGAATGGTGTTGCTCGTTATCTGGATTGTGAACCTTTACAACGCCTTTCGGACAATGCGTGGCAGGCTGCTGCTGCCGAACTGCTGCGGCAAATCGATTGTGACGGTGTAGGGCAATGCCTGGCGTTAGACAACGTCGGCGGCTTGTTGGAGCGCGAGGCAGGCAAGGAGTTGTTGATGGCAGTGTACGAAGCTTTGCTGTCGTCGCGCGGCCGATTGCTTGTCGGCCACAGCCAATCGGTATTGCATACTCATCTAAACCTTGCGGATCTGCGTTCGCGATTGCTCGCGCTGCCGCATTTCAGCGTGGTGCCTCTGCAAGACGATGACAAAGCGAAACTGTTACGCCTGCGCGCTCAGCAATGCGGCTACAGTATTAGCGACGCGGTGCTGACCTACTGGCTGCGTCGTGGCCCGCGCCGAGTTGATCAACTGCTGGAAGATTTGGCGCGTTTAAATGTGGCGACATTGCGCGAACAGCGACTCTTGACCATTCCCCTATTAAAAGAAGTGTTAGGGTATTAGGTGCCGCGAGCGATGACGAGGACACCAGATAATCGAGCAGAGATGACAACGGCCGCCATCAAATCGCAGCATATTGTCGCCGTTGGCGGTGGCAGCGCGGGGCACGTACTACCTGCTTTACCCATTTTGGATGAGTTATTGATACGCGGTTGGCGCGTGACGTACGTGGGAACCCGGTCGGGTCTTGAGCAGCGTTTAACCGCCCAGCTTGGGCTAACCTATCGGGGCATTTTTTCCGGCAAGCTGCGGCGTTACTGGTCTTGGCGGAACTTTACCGACCTCGCCTTAATCGCTGCCGGGTTTGTTCAGGCCTTAGCTATGCTGATTGCTGATCGGCCGCAGGTGGTGTTTTCCAAAGGCGGGTTCGTGTCATTGCCGATAGTCGTTGCGGCCGGATTGCTGCGCATACCCGTCATCGCTCACGAATCCGATTTGACCCCAGGTTTGGCCAATCGCTTGGCCGCACCGTTTTTGCGTGTGCTATGCGTCAGCTTTCCGGAGACCCGAATTCCACTGATGCGCGGCAAAACGCTGTATGCCGGCACGCCGATACGGCGGCAGGTGTTACAAGGTGATGCGCAGCGAGCCCTGCAGCGCTGGTCGCTCGACGCGCGGCCGTTGCTACTTGTTACGGGTGGCAGTTTGGGTGCGGCTCCCATTAACGAAGCCATTCGCGCGGCGTTGCCGCAATTGTTATCGACCTATCAGGTTGTGCACGTTTGCGGTGCCGGCAAAACCATCGGTGTCGATCAGGCGGGATATACTGAACTGGAATACATCGATGCGGGCTGGGAAGATCTTCTGGCCGCTGCAGCCATAGTGATTTCTCGGGCCGGCGCGAATGCGCTATTTGAGTTGTTGGCATTAGCGAAGCTGAATCTGCTGATTCCGCTTTCACCGAAAGCGTCGCGTAGCGATCAGGTGATGAATGCTGAGTTTGCAGAAGGCCTGGGCATGAGCGCGGTGTTGGCGGAGAGTGAACTCGATACAAAACGATTGATGGCGGCGCTCGCAGCACTGGTGGCCCAAGCGGACACCTATCAAGCTGCGCTGCGAACCTGGCAGCGTCCTGACACCGTCGCCATCGTCGTGACTGAGATCGAAGCGCTGATTAGCGCTGACTAGCACCGGTATAAGGCGAGCCTGATTTAACGTGGTCCCATCCCGCTGTGCGGTGACAGCTAGGGATGATAATTCAATGCAACGTGAGCTGTTTATATCCTGTAGTCACCCGTTTTGAGCGTGAGCAAATTGTAGGCCGCTTTGCATCTTACGATCAGATAAGCCCTCGCATGCCACGCTCGCTTGACAGGGTCGAGTGCGCCGCCTACCTTTCCCCGTCCCATTTTAGGCGCCCCACTCTATGTACAAAGTTAAAACCTTCAACGCCATCGCCGAAGCCGGTTTAGCGCGGTTTCCAGCCGACAAATATGCCGTTGGCGCGGATCAGGAAAGTCCCGAAGCAATCTTGTTGCGCAGCCATAAGTTGGCAACCGATGAGATGCCGGTGGGACTGCGGGCCATTGCTCGCGCTGGTGCCGGTGTGAATAACGTGCCGGTAGAAGCGTGTAGCGAGCGAGGCATTGTGGTGTTTAACACACCCGGGGCAAATGCGAACTCGGTTAAGGAATTGGTGCTGACTGCACTGTTGCTTGCATCTCGTGATGTGTTTGGCGGCATTCAGTATGTGCGATCTTTGGCCAATGTCAGTGACGAAACCGAATTAAATAAACTGGTAGAAGCGGAAAAGAAGCGCTTTAAAGGCCGCGAGTTAGTGGGTAAGACCCTGGGTGTCGTCGGTCTCGGTGCAATCGGCTCTTTGGTTGCGCGTGCCGGAATGGATATGGGAATGAACGTTTTAGGCTATGACCCGGCGATTTCGGTTGATGCCGCGTGGCGCATTCCGTCACAGGTTGAGCGCATGCAGGAGCTGCCCAGCCTATTCGCTCGCGCGGATTACGTCACGCTACACGTACCGCTTTTACCAGTAACTGAAGGTTTGGTGAATGCGGAAAGTTTAAACGCCTTCAAAAAAGGCAGTGTCTTACTCAACTTTGCGCGTCAGCCCATCGTGGCTACCGATGCCTTGCGGCAAGCACTGGCAGACGGGCGTATCAGCCGCTATGTGGCAGACTTCCCCGTGCCCGGCATGCTGGATGATGAGCGTGTCATGTTGACCCCGCACCTTGGGGCCAGCACGGACGAAGCAGAAGAAAATTGCGCGGTCATGGCTGCCGATCAGCTTTGCCGTTTTCTCGAAACTGGCAGTATTGTGAACTCGGTCAATTATCCGTCCGTAAGTCTGGAGCCCGCAGACGGGTATCGCTTGACCATTACTAACCGCAACGTACCTGGCATGCTCGGCCAAATCACGTCCGTATTGGCTGAACGCGAAATCAATGTGATCGATATGCTAAACAAGAGCCGTGACGATCTGGCGTATAACCTGATCGACGTGTCAGCGGAACCCGATGCGGGTTTGTTGGATGCGCTGACGGCAATCGACAGTGTTACGGACGTGCGCGTTATCTCCGCGTAAATTCCCCTTGGTCAACGGTGGTTAGGGCCAGCACGAACGCCATCTAATGCGCTGTTGGCCCGGCAGTAAGCACCGCGATTCAGACTGTATCGCTGTTGCCAGCCAATCCGTTGTCGCGCGGCTTCTCTGGTTCTTTTCAAGAACCAGAGCCTCAGAGGCAGTGCTCGACGGAGGCGGCGCTAAACGTAGCCCCGACTCGAGTGATGCGCACCGGTTTGTGAACATTCGCACCTGTCCATCGCACCTTCGCGCTACCTCTGCTGATTGATATGCGCTGAACTAATGATATGGAGTCATCGATCGGTTTTTGTGTCTTTTTGAGAACCAATATATTTAATCCCGCGCCTCGCTTGTCTTGCTAGAAATCGCTGCGGCTGCAAACATTTTGCTACGCGCGCGGATACTGGCTGCACCCATCCCAACAGATCACTGACGATAATCGCCGCGGCCATCGGGGCAGACGAGGTACCCATGGACGAATGGGCCGTGCTAATCCAGGTGGTTTCGTCTATGCGACCAACCACCGGAATGCGATCACTGGCGACACAGCGGGCGGCGCGCTTGTAGTGGTGTAACAAGGTCTGAGCCGATTCCGCATCCGCAACATTCAGCAACAACCGGTTTTTTTCTAAATTGCTGGCGCTCGCGTCCGCACTGGCCCACGGCCGCTGCTCATAGGTGGAGCCGATGGTCCAATGCCCGGTGCTAGGAATCATATAGCCCTGGCCGACTACTGGAACCGACACGGCGGTGTTTGGCGGGGTGATCCAATCCAACTGCCCGCCAACTTCGCCGGTTTCCAGATTAAGCTCTGGGCAGTAGGCCTTGGCGGCGTCCGCATTCGCTAAAATCGCTGCCGTGAACCTGCTATTCGTGCCTGCATGATCCCTTGGCGGCAGTGCGCTCTGCATCAGCTCGATATGCGCGTGATCCAGCAGGCTACGGCAAAGTTCCGGTAAGTTGATGACGGCTGCGGTTGGGAACCATAGCGCAATCGGTGCTGGCAGCACGGTGAGCAGCGCGGCAGGTAATTGAAACCGGTCTTGTAGTTCGGCACGGTCGATCCACTGAATCCAGGCGGCGGCATCTCCGTCTGGTTCGGCGTAGCGAGCATAGATGCGCTCAAGTTTGCCAACGTCAGCCGCATCGCGGGGTAGCTGCAAAGCGCCGCTTGCCGCTAAGGCCGCTTCGGTTCCCAAAAAATTACGCGCCCAATGAAAAGCGCGACAACGCAGTTCAGCCTCTGCACTGCCGTCGCCCAACAAACGCGTGTGCAATAGGCTAGACGGCATCTTCGAGCCGCCGCTTGCCAGCGCGTTGGGTTCGTAAACCGTTACTTTGATGTTTTGTTCGGCCAGTAATCGTGCCGCCGTCGCCCCGGCAATGCCGCCGCCCGCGATGCGGACATGCGCTGGAGGGGTGTGAATGGGTAGCGTTATCGGGCCGCAATATCGGCCAACGATACTGGCGCGTTTATAGGGACGTTGATCGATTTTCTCCATTGAGAAGCCCGCCGCAGTGAGGCCCCGTCGCACCGCCCCGGCTGCTGTGAACGACACGACATAGGTCGTATGGGTGGAGAGGCGAGCTAGCTTCGACCACAGATGCGCTGACCACATGGCTGGATTTTTCACCGGCGAAAAGCCGTCCAGCCACCAGCTGTCGATGGCCTGACGCTGGCTAGCGAGCAGCTCGTCTAAGCCATCGCTGACGTCGCCATGAAACACGCTTAACTGAATTCGCCCGTCGCAAAAGCGGCGGCGATGCCAACCGGGTAACAGCGGTGGTGGATGGTTTGCAAGATTCCAGTAGAGCGAGTTTTGCACTGGATCGGCGTGGTCACGGCCTGCGAATTCGCGCCAGGTGGCCGCGCTAAGTGGATGCGCTTCAAAACTAATGAAATGTAGGTTGGTGCTGGTGCGCTTGACGATTTCGCTAGCCAGAACCACAAAATTCAAACCGGTGCCGAAACCCAGTTCGGCGACTTGTACGCAGGGTACTGAGCGCGCTCGTTCCAGGATTTGGCTGGGTCGTAAAAAGACACGCTGGACTTCGCTGCTGCCATCGGCGGCACCGTAAATATCGTCGAAAGCGGCGGCAAAAGGTCGGCCGTCGCGCCAACTTATGTCTGCGGGCGTTAGAACAGACTCAGCAGTTCGCGCATCGGTATCTGCATTGCTGGTAGACATAAACTTAGCGTCGAACCGCTAGCGGCCGCGGCCAATCGGGCGCGTCGGATCGGTGATCCAGCCGCTCCACGAATCCGCATACAGACCCGGTTCCGGCAATCCCGCAACGTGCATAGCCAATACATGATGGGTCGCGGATACCCCGGAGCCGCAATAAACCACCGGATCAGCACCACAAGCGGCAAACGCTTGCGCCAATTCCTGCGCCGGTAGGAATTTGCCATGCGCATCTAAGTTGAGGTTATACGGTCGACATTGCGCGCCGGGTATGTGACCGGCAATTGGGTCAACAAGTTCTTCTTCGCCGGCAAAACGTACTTCGCTGCGAGCGTCGAGGAGGGTGCAAGCGGGTGCCGTGGCGTCGGCGGCACCGAGCATTGCGGTGATTTCGGCAGTGGCAACGAGGCGTGTTAGTGGCGCGGCTTCTGCGAAGTCGCTTGTGCCGTGCGTCGCACCATTACCGCTTTCAGTGTTGTCCTGCCATTGTTCCCAGCCGCCATTTAGAACGGCTACGTTGGCATGGCCGAGCCAGCGCAATAACCACCAGGCCCGGGCGCCAAAAGCACCGCCGGCAGCGTCATAAACCACGACCTGATCCGAGTTGGTGATACCCCAAGCGCGGACCTGTTCGAGCCAGGTGGCTCGTTCGGGTAACGGATGGCGGCCATGCTTGGCGCGAATTTGCAGGCGATCAGCACCGGTATAGCTCAAGTGTTGTTCCAGGTCGGCGTGCACAGCGCCGGGGATATGGGCTTCCAAAAAAGCCCGCTCGCCTGCGGTAGCGTCAAACAAGTCCGCGCGACAGTCGAGAATGCGCACCGCGGATAATCGCTGGGTTAGATCCTCGACACTGATGAGATTGGTCCAATTCATGATGTTTTGCTTGTCGGTTTGGCTTAGGCAATTAATCTGACCGATATAGGGTTTACCCCTTTCTCAAGTGGGGAGTTGCCGCCAGGTTGGCCGTAAATGCTTCGAATAATCGTCTTAGGTGAACAAAAGTCGAGGTTTTCCTCACTGTTTTTTGCCGCCCGTTATGTCAGACTTCTAAAGGTCAAGTGTCGTTCTTCGGTGTTCATCCGTCCAGCGATCTGCTTTTATCCACAAATGTCACCTTTCATGGTAGGAGATCACGCATGGTATTTTTGGA
>MDTB01124664.1_pt1 | contig 10481 bp, 12 predicted proteins | sample 811161 | NCBI WGS metagenome assembly MDTB01 (sample SAMN05326650, study PRJNA326480) | marine metagenome | isolation source: seawater | place: Mediterranean Sea | collected 2009
ATAAAAAAATCAAATACTTTGGTCTCGATCTTATTTTTACTCTGTCAATCAACGGTAAAAAATCAAATTATAACGATTGCGAAATATATAGATAACTTTTATAACATAATGTCTCAGACAGAATTATGAGACGTAAACAATTTGGCAATTTTTAATAAAATTACACTGGCAACTATTATGGCAGAGGTGTAATATTTTTTTTAGGAGATTAATGATGACCTTTTACCTTCACCAAGCCAACTATTCCAACGAGTCAATGAAAGGGTTGATTTCTTCACCAGAAAATCGAAAGGAAGCAGTTGCAGGATTATTCGAAGCTGCGGGCGGAACATTAGTTGATGCTTGGATGGCATTTGGAGAGTACGATATAATAGTGATTAGCAAATTTGATGACCATGTAGATGCAGCGTCTGTAGCTATGGCTATCGCCTCCTCGGGTTCGTTAAGCAACCTTAAAACAACAGTTCTAATTTCAATGACGGATGCAGTAGATGCAATGCAGAAAGCGGGAACGATAACAGGTGCCTACAAGACACCTGGTAATTGATACTCTATCTAGAAATCTACTATTTCTAAAATAAGTTATTCTGAAATATGAGGCGTAATCGGATACATTAATACATGGTTACGCCTCTTCAGAACTCAATAGTCTAAAAAAATACAATGAAGCAATCTATAACAAATTGATTAATCGCGGATCTTTTTCCCATTTCGATAGATCCCTGTCCAATTCTTTCTCACAGTGCCGTCTTCATTCATATATTTCCAAAACCCTTCGTGTTTACCATGTTTATAATGTCCTTTAAATTCTAGCTGACCATTATCCCAGTTAGTTATCCAAAGACCCTCTTTTTGGCCACGCACCCAATGTCCCTTAATTTCCAACTGGCCGTTATCATAAAAATATTCCCAAACTCCATCTGGTTTTCCATCTTTATAATATCCTTTTGATTTTAACAGCCCATTTTTATGGTATTCTTCCCAAAGGCCATTTTTCTTTTTTTCCATGCATAAAACCTATTTTTCCACTCGTCTAAAACAATATTTTGGAGTACTATTAAAGCACTAATGTTCATACATCTGTGTGTTTTCTCTTTTGGTGAAAAATAGCTTTCAGTGCTTCTCTTAGCGACACGCAAAAATGCAATCAGAGCTCTCTCGTCAAGTCTTCAATTGCATCCAAGCCAGCTACCGCTGGCAAATTTACCTGCGCAATTCCCTGCATTTTCATGTAGAGTGTTTCTATCCCTGAAGTGGACCCCTCAATCAGAGTTTTTCGCTCTTTCCACAATTTCCTAATAGCTCGTTCCTCTTTTTCTAATTGTTCATGCATCCGCAAAATAGGGCTGATTATCTGTTCAATAGTATTTGCAAATTCCTGACTAGTCAAAAAGTCGTACATAATTTGGGCTTTACCCTCACGAGCTTGCTCAGATGCTGTTACCTTGGAAATATCTAGAAGAGATTGTCGCAACGCGCGAACTAAGGTTGGATAATCATTAAAACCACACACCCAAACACCTTCACGCATGTGTGTCTTGCTATTATCAGATGGCCAAGCACTCGTAACAAGGACTGATATTTGCGCACTTTCTTTAATCGCGTCCGCTTTGAGCTTCTGCACCCACTCCGATGCGAAGGATTTGGTATCCTTACTCTCAAAAAGCACTTTACCAACTGGCCTGCCCAGCTTATTCTTAACAACCAAAATGCAATCAGCACCTCGCTGACCTTTTTTAACTTCAATCACTTCATCAGTCGGGAACATACTTCTCAACATATCTTCGATTACAAGTTCGCTGACCTCTCCCTGTGCTTGCATTGACCCTTGAGAAGCTCTCTCATGGGCGCGCTTAACATCGTCCCTTAGCTGCTGAATTTCTAATTTAAAGGCATTATCAGAAGCATTTTTTTGCGCGTCCCACTCACTTTTTCTTTCAGCCACTTTGAGCGTGACTGCAGCATCTTGCTGATGTTTAAGTCTTTTAAATTCACTATCCATTTCGACTTGCAAAATCTTTAATGTCATGAGTTTTTCATTGGCATCGTCCAGTTCTTTTTGTTTAACTGTTACACGCTTTAAGTTTTCTTGAGAGCCAAGTTTTTTTCCTTCGTTTAATGCACGTGCAGCCTCAGTTTCAATACGAACTTTAACATCTTCATCATTTAGAGCAGCCAATTCAGCGCGCACTTGCTCAACAGCTTGTTCCTCTAGAGCGTCACCCAATGCAAACGTCATTCCACATTCTGGACATTTACAGTTTATGTCTTTTAAATTCATTGCGATCCCCCTTTTGTTAACTTACGAGGCAACATACCCGTTAGTGTAGCCGTGTAATAGTAATGTTCTAGGTTTGTTTATCAACTAAAAACAAACTCAGAATCAACACACTTAGATCAGGATAAAACTAATTGATTTAAGATACCATTCTTTGCGTTTGTAATACTGTAAAAAGGCCATAATTGTCTAAACTGTTAAGTCCGATTGTTGTTTTCAAGATATGATGTGAGATCTGATTTTACATGGTAGTTAGGGGGCGCCTTAAACGGAAAGATGTGATCCATGCACGTGCTTGAGACGTAATAAGATAAACCTAATAAATTATAATTAGCGGAGATAAAAAATGAAAATTTTTGTAATATTGCTCGGTCTGTTTACGTTTTCACTCACGGCTAACGAGAGCTTTGCCGGTGGATGTGGCGGTGATACTGCCCACTCACACGACGATACAGCAAAGAAAAAACAAGGTTCAGAAATTTAACATCGGATAGCCCATTAAAATTGGGTTATTTATTAATTAATTTAAGCCACTTTTTAATTTGTTAAATTTCTCTATCTGTGCAATCGTGGTTTCTATCGTCGCCTTCGTTGACGCCAAGGCTTGTTGGTTTTGTAGCTTAGTAAAGCTGATTGTTACTATAAAAAAGTTAAGTCCATGAAATTAACCTAGCATTTTTCTTGGACTATTCTTTTTTGAATCCGGGTAGTTAGTTGTAGTGAAAATTTGCTTCAAACTTAATTTAATTCGCGCCGTAAGTTATTTTACTGCAATCTTTTTTACTTGCACACACAGTGTTGCTGATCACTCACCAAAAAAAATGATGCGTAATCAAATTGCCTTCTCGCAATTAGGCGAAACCGGTAAGCTTGGTCCGTTTGGTGTTAATGTGTCCAAGTTTGGAAACAAACCTAACAAAAGTCTAACGGAGATAACTAATAAAAGATTTGACGAGTTACTTAATGATGACGCTAATCTAGCAGCCATTGTCATGAAGAATGGTGAGTTAATTTATGAAAGATACAACTCCAAGTACAAGATTGATAGTAACATGCCTTTGCTCGGAATGTCGATGAGCAAGACTGCGGCTGGCGCAGCGATAGGCATTCTTCACTGTGAGGGAAAAATTGAGTCACTTGACGACAGCGCAGAAGTTTATTCGGCGTTTCTTGCCTCCACACCGTATGGAAAGATTTCAATCAAAAATATTTTGCAGATGAATAGTGGTGTAAGTCCCTTAGGACGCGCAGATGAAAAAAAGTTTACACATAAGTCACGAGGGGTGGGACGATTTGAAAATAAAGCCAGCGTTAGAGAAGCGCTAAGATTTTATAAATCAGCAGCAAGATCGCAAGGAAAAGAAATGAATTATCACGCGTCTGACACCCTTGCTTTATCCGTATTAGTGGAGGACATAGCTGGCTTTTCACTAAGTAAAATATTTCATGACAAAATTTATACAAAGTTTGGAGAAAGTAACTATCTGCATTGGACGAGCGATAAATCTGGAACTACTGTTGCGTTTTCTGATTTAGTCATGACGGCTAGAGATTGGGCAAATTTTGGCCAATATCTGATGTTGCAGATAAGAAACAAGACATGTCTTGGTAACTTTTTTCAGGAGGGGATTGAAAATTCAGTTAGCACAAAAAATGACAATGGGGCTAAATACGGATATCAATCATGGGTATTTGACGTTGATAAAACACCTACATTGGTTCTTCAAGGACATGGAGGCCAATTCGTCGTTGTAAAGGAGTCAGCAAGTACTATTTTGTTAACAATTTCTATTACTGAACACTACAAGGCTGGGAATTTATTTTCAAGCATACACAAATTTGCTGAGCAATTAAATTAGCCCCATATTATCAGTGTTGAATCGATAGAATGCACTTTTTAATAAAGTTTTCAAAACCGCCTATTTTGTAGAAAGCAATTAATCCTAAAGTAAAAAAAATAACATGATCAAATTTATAATTTAAGGAGTTTAAAATGAAAGATTATCTAGTCACCCATACCTTTATCTCTGAAGAAGCTCGTGAAAAATATTTTGAAACAGTAGCAGAAATTACTCCAGATGATATCCGTAGTATGATGAAAAACGACAATGCGTCCTTCCAAATGAATTGGCATGCCGAGAAAAATGAAATGGTGATGTATTGTTGGTGGAAAGCTAACCACCCAGATAACATAATTGATACACTTGGCGACTTAGCTGGCATGTTTCACAATGACATTAAAGAGATGCCTCACATTATTGATGTTCGTGACTAGATGAGTCTTTTTTAAGGCGAACTTAATGTCGTTGCCAGGGCAATCGATAGCCTTGGCAAGAACATAAATAGATAGGAACGGACAATCCACTTTTGAACAGATACATCAATTCAATCAAAAATTATCATGCAAAAGTCTTTTACTCATGTTAAGTTCATTACCCATTGCCAGAAACTCGTCATTTATATTGTCTTGACTTAAAAAATGAATCAATAGCTGCCTTTGTATCTTACAAGCACAGCTATATAATTGACTTTACCGCATAATTGTTTTCCTCAATCAACGCAATTCTAAATTATGCTCTGTTCATTTTTTAGATTGTCTTTGAAAGCAGAGTCATGACGTTTCTCACTCATGATTGACGGATACTTTTTATACATCGGCGGATTATTCAAGGTTTTAAACTTATTAATGCTGAGCCTTTGATTAATGAGACTCTGTGACTTTTTGAAACGTATGCAGACTATGTTTTTTGAGAACAAAGTTACGATTTTTACTAGTTTTGTGCCAGAGAACATTCTCTCCAAATTATTACGCTACAGGGTTGACAAGCTTATGTAATGTTATAACATCACATTATAATTTCAAATCTAAATATGCGAATTGCTCCATGACACAATCATTTATGTTTCAGATTCACTGGTTGATAAAGACGTTTGACCTTTGCTCTGCACGATGCCTAGCGGCATGAAAAATTTGTTTTCGCATCGTAGCCTTGTATTGACTGGATTCGGTACTCGGTTAATTTATGCTGTGATAGTCTTGTTATTACTTTGGGCTGGATTTTTCTGGGCCACTTCAACTTCAGGTGCATTATGATGCCTGCTATTGAATTTCAAGACTTATCTTTGGGATATGATAGGCACCCAGCCGTAAGTCACCTTCAAGCTATGATACCAGAAGGAAGCCTCACAGCTATAGTTGGTCCCAATGGAGCAGGCAAGTCAACCCTTCTCAAGGGCGTAGTTGGTACGCTCACACCTTTACAAGGCCAAGTATCGCTTGGTTCACTGCGTCGCAATGACATTGCTTATCTACCCCAGCAATCGGACATTGATCGTTCATTCCCTTTGTCGGTAATTGACATTGTTACTATGGGACTGTGGAAAGAAATAGGGGCGTTTGGTCGTCTAGGAAACAAGCAGCGCTCTCGTGTTGAGGCTGCAATCTCTGCTGTAGGCCTCACCGGCTTTGAATCGCGAAATATAGGATCGTTATCTGGCGGACAAATGCAACGTACCATATTTGCTAGGCTTTTATTGCAAGATGCTAGTCTTGTTTTACTGGATGAGCCTTTTGTATCAGTTGATGCACGTACAATAACCGATTTGATTTTTTTAATCCAAAAGTGGCATCACGAGGGGCGAACAATTCTTGCTGTGCTACATGATAATGAAACGGTGCGAGCGCATTTTCCCGACACCCTTATACTGGCCCGTGAGCTTGTCGCACATGGACCAACTGAGACAGTTCTCACAGCAGAAAATCAATTACGTGCGCGTCAAATGTGCGAAGCCTGCGCGGGACCGCCACATATTTGCGGACGCAGTGCAATCTGATGCTTTGGGATACTCTCATACAGCCATTCTATGATTATGGTTTCATGCGGCGTGCGCTTTGCGGTTGCATCGCCATCTCAATTGGCGCAACACCTGTAGGGGTTTTCCTCATGCTACGTCGCATGAGCCTTACCGGCGACGCAATGGCCTGCGCCATTTTGCCGGGTGCAGCAATAGGATATCTTATTTCAGGACTGTCGTTAGGCGCCATGACTATCGGCGGTTTAATCGCCGGTATGACGGTTGCACTGCTCTCTGGGTTTGTTAGTCGCCTTACAGCCCTTCGAGAGGATGCCAGTCTAGCAGCCTTTTACCTGATTTCACTTGCACTCGGAGTGCTGATTGTTTCAACTCGTGGAAGTAATATCGATCTAATGCATGTGCTATTCGGAACAGTTCTTGCCCTTGACAATCCAGCGCTTATTTTGCTGTGCACAATTGCAAGTCTATCGACGCTTACTTTGGCAATTTTCTTTCGTCCATTAGTCCTAGAATGCGCTGATCCACAATTTTTGCGTTCAGTAAGCGGCATGAGTGCGGTGACACACTTTACCTTCCTCGCTCTTGTAGTATTGAACCTAGTTGGAGGATTTCATGCACTTGGTACTCTTATGGCTGTTGGCATTATGATTTTGCCCGCTGCTGGTGCGCGTTTCTGGACTTCTAGTGTTGGTGGACTAATCTTCCTTGCAATATTCTTCGCTATTCTATCAAGCATCTCTGGTCTCTTACTCTCATTTTATTTCAACTTTCCTTCGGGACCAGCAATCATTCTTATGGCTGGATTGGCCTATGCAATCTCCCTGGCATTTGGGTCCATAGACGGAATTTTCACACAATTAATACGACAATCACCTATTACCTTACCAATTTCTAATGGAGAAAAATAATGAATTACTGTAAACACTACTTTAAAGGTTCAATGTTATCCATCGCGAGTGCAATTATTTTAGCAACTTTGCCTTCAATCGCGCAATCAGCTGAGAAAATTAAAACCGTCGCAACCTTTTCTATCCTTGGAGACATGGTCAAACGGATTGGTGGCGAACATGTCGTCGTTACCTCTTTAGTAGGGCCAGATGGCGACACTCATGTATACCGACCTACACCTGCTGCTGCTAAAGCAATGAGCGATGCAGCTTTACTTGTTGTCAATGGCCTCAGTTTCGAAGGTTGGTTAGATCGATTAGTGGAGTCCTCAGGCTTTGACGGCCATCGTGTCGTTGCAACAGCAGGAGTTAAAACGATTTCCTATGAAGAAGGTGGTTCCCATGACGACCATGACAAGGACAAACATGACGACCATGCCAAAGGAAAACATGACGACCATGCCAAGGATAAACATGATGATCATGCCAAGGGGAAACATGACGATCATGATAAGGACAAACATGATGATCATGCCAAGGACAAACATGATGATCATGCCAAGGACAAACATGACGATCATGACAAGGACAAACATGACGACCATGCCAAAGGGAAACATGACGATCATCACGGGCATGATCACGGAGAGTTTGATCCTCATGCATGGCAAAGTTTGAGCGCTGCTCTGATTTACGTGAACAATATCACAGCTGCACTTGCACAAGTTGCACCAAATAATGCCAAAACATTCTATCAAAATAGAGCAGCTTACATTACCGAGATCAAAAAACTTGATAAAGAGATTCGAGAGATGATTGAAGGCCTCCCTCAAAATCGTCGAATTGTTGTAACGTCTCATGACGCATTTCAATATTTTGGCCGTGAGTATGGCCTGACGTTTTTAGCACCTCAAGGATTGAGCACAGAATCAGAGGCTTCGGCGAAGGATATTGCAAATCTCATAAAGCAAATGCGGGCCAAGAAAATTTCTGCGGTCTTCGTAGAAAATATCACAGATCCTCGCTTGATACAGCAAATAGCGAAAGAGACTGGTGCAACCGTTGGTGGCAAACTGTATCCTGGGGCACTCTCTGGCCCTAATGGCCCTGCACCTACATATCTTGAAATGATACGGCACAATGCAACAACATTAACAGGAGCTCTTAACTCTTAATAAGATTTCTTGATCTAGAAAAATGGATATAAATAGAAGGAGGCAAGACACTTTTGAGAAATTACTCTGATAAGGGAGTCAAAATGTGTAAAACCATAACTGGTCTTGCCTCCATTAAAAAATCCGATATAGAGCTTGTAGTCTGGCAGCGTTCACTCCCTCCTCAATTTCAGGATTGGATTGATCAGACGGACGCCAACAACCTTCCCGAGCTTCGAATTCTCGTCAAACCTGACAAACTACAACTCGCACTCGAACCACTGCTTGATAAGTGTGGTTTAAAGATTAGCAATATGCGACAACAGTTGATCACAGACATAGCTGATCTGGTGACGCAGTTTGCTTGTATCACCCAAAGCAATGAGGTTGATGTTAGACTTGAGCGCATAGACCGTGATGCGTGCTGGAAGTTTCATCGAGATACTGTCGAAACTCGGCTCATAACAACATACCGAGGCCCCACGACAGAATGGGTTCAGCAAGCATACGCTGAGCAAGCTATAAAAGAACAAAGGGAATTTAACGGTCCACTTGAACGCCTAGACGACGGTGATGTCGCAATCTTTAAAGGACGGTGTAGCAGCCCAAATAAAGGCATTGTTCACCGTTCACCTCCAATTATTGGTACAGGTTTAACGCGGCTCTTACTTTGTCTCAATCAAAAAACAGCGACATCTCCGAATCCGTGGAGTAAAGATCTAGTTTGAAGGATGAATAAAGTGTGCGACTGTATATTGCAATCAACGCTCGGCAGTCCACTCAATTTTGCGCATCTTGAAAAGTAATTAGATAAAAAACTATTGAGCGACCATATACCAAAAGTTCTGTAGGATAGCTCTATTAACAGAAGTTTTAGTCAAGCTTGCACTATTTTTTAAGCACAACGACTGCATGTGCCCTCTATTTCAAAGCTCGTGTCACTCAGTTTGAATTGGTGTTTCTTTGAAATATCCTGGATGAGCTGATTATATTCCATATCGTTCTTTTCTGATACGCTATTGCAATTATTGCAAACTAGAAAAAAACATGGTCTCTCTACACTTGGGTTTACACTTCCAACGTAAGCATTATAGCGATGAATTTTATGTACCAAACCAAGATTTTTTAAAAAGTCTAAAGTTCGATAAATGGTTGCTGGCCTTGCAGATTGGTCTTCCTTTTGTAGTTCGGCAAGAAGGTCATAAGCTTTTACAGGTTCATGACGGGCCCACACTAATTCTAGAACTCGTTTGCGTAGCGCAGTAAAACGCGAGTTGTTATCCTCGCATATCCGCTCAGCCTGCTCAATGGCATCATTGATACACTGCTGATGTTGCTGGCATACGGATGACATATAATATATTTACTTCTGCATTATTATAAAAGAATAATGTTATATTATAACAAAGCCATTTTATTTGCAAATAAAACTGTGATTAAAAAGACATTAAGTCACAAGGTATGATTATTGAAATTCTCATTTATCATTCTTGAGACGCTTGTTATGCATCATTTTTCAGAATACAATTGGACAGTATTCTTTACAAAAGATTTTTTGAATAATGTCCAATAATAGGAAAACTGCGAAAGCAATAAAAGAACTGCAGGAGCGATATGCTCGTTCCCACTTTGAAAACCTTAAGAATCTTCAAGAGCTAGAGAGAGACCTAAAAAAATATAAGATAAAAGAATCTGAAATAGATTGGGTAACTGGTCTTATTTGCAACCAGCGCAGAGATTACGTTAAGGCAGTTCAATTATTTCTTAATGCTTACCAAGCCAATCCCTCGCTACTCGCGCTAGAGTATATTTTTGTTGCTTATCAAAAAGTGTCTCCAGCTTTCAATTTGGATGCCCAATTGGTTTTACTTAACACAATTCTAGACGCGATCAGAGAAGCATATAAAAAAGAAACTAAAATTATTGTTAGAGCTAAACTCAATTCTTACTTTGCATATTGCGTATTTGTACTGCGAACAACTTTTGAAGAAAAACAAAAAATTGCCCGCAAATGGTCAAAAATTATTACTCAGAGAAGCTCATACGCAGAGATGCTCAATTTCTTCGCTGGACCAACTGAAGACCTGCATGTCTCAGCCTTTCGGTTTTTCGCTCATATCCTAGCTTTTTTAGGATTAGAAAAAGAAGTTATTGAAATGAACAAAAATATCGTTGAGAGCTCTAAAGTAGGAGATTTTGTTCATGGAAAATACGACACAGCAAAATTATATTCTAGCTTGCCCCAAAATCAATTTTCAACTGACCTATTCTGCAGTTTATTAATTGACTTCCCTTTTGTTAAAAGTGGTCTCGACCTCGGCTGCGGAACGGGAAGGGTAGGTTTAA
>MDTB01141246.1_pt1 | contig 10481 bp, 9 predicted proteins | sample 811161 | NCBI WGS metagenome assembly MDTB01 (sample SAMN05326650, study PRJNA326480) | marine metagenome | isolation source: seawater | place: Mediterranean Sea | collected 2009
ACATTCTGGTTCATTTGCTATTGTGTTAATAAATTTGAACCGATACTAATAATTAGGTGATTTTCCACTGTCTTTGTTGAGCAATACCTATTAGGGAAGCCTGATCTGACATGATATTCACCACCTGAACTTTCGGTTCAGGTATAACACATAGCGGTGATCTGGTTTGTGAGCCTCTGCGAAATTTATGGTGAAAAATAAAATTAGAAAATCACTTCTTGAGCAGGGGCAACTTTTGCCAAATGAGTTCATCAGTAAAAATGATCTTAAAATCCAAAGCACTGTTTTAAATAAAGTTGATCTAGCTTCCTCTAAAAATAATCTATTATATTTCCCATATAAAAAAGAAATACGTTTAGATCTTATAATTGAAGAAATAAGAGTTAATTCAAATAATATTTATATGCCAAAAATTTTTTCAAATAAGAAGATGAAGTTTAATTTACTATCTAAAGATAGTATTTTGAAAGCTAATCAATATGGGATTAAAGAAATTGAAAACACTGAATATTTAGAGCCAGATTTATTTAATACTATGTTTATACCTTTTGTCGGTGTAGATATAAATGGTTGTAGGCTTGGATACGGTGGAGGCTATTTTGATAGAGCACTTGAAGGAATAAGTTTATTAAATAAAAGGCCTCTTATTATTGGGATGGGATTTGATTATCAGATAGTCAATGAGGAGTTTGGTATGAGCTATGATGTTAAATACGATATTGTGATAACTGAAACCCGTGTACTTTCCTTTAACTGATCTATAAAATACGAGTCTTATAAACACATATGAATAAATCTTTAAAATATTTACTCCTTTTATTTTTGCCTTCTGCATATAGTCAAACTATACAAATTGATGCTGATTTGAGTGAAGTTGAATGGGAGAATGCACTTGTCATAAATGAGTATTATGAGACAGTCCCATATACATTATTACCATCAGAGGTAAAAACAGAAACAAGAATCTTTTCAAACGAAGATGGAATATATATTGGATTTACTAATTTCCAAGATAATGAATCTATGCTGTCAAAAAAATCTATGAGAGATGAGGTTCCAAATAATGTTGAACAAAATGGAGTTGCTATTGATTTTGATGGAGATGGTCTTAAGGCTTATATGTTCTTCGTTACTCTTGCCAACATTCAAGGAGACGGTATAAGGCGTCTAGGTGGATGGCCAGAATTTGATTGGGATGGTGACTGGGAGGTGCAAACTAAGAAATATAATGGTTATTGGGTTTCAGAGTTTTTAATACCCTGGGATGTTGTTTTAATGAAAAATATAGATGCTCCTAAAAGAAATATCAAAATTACAACTTTTAGATATTATGCAAAAAATCAATCATGGCTAAATGACACCAAAACAAGTGGTTTTAGAACTAATTTTCTTTCAAACTTAAGATCAATTAACGTTGAAAACTATACCAAAAGGAAGCTTAACTATTTCCCATATGTATCAAAAACATATAATTCTGTTTCAGGATTTAATGAGGATAAGGTTGGCGCTGAAGTTTTCTTAAATACTGGAACTGGCAAGCAAATTAATCTTACTCTTAATCCTGACTTTGGGCAGGCTGAAAGTGATGAGGTAATTGTAAATTTTTCTGCTCAAGAAACTTTTTATTCAGAGAAAAGAGCTTTCTTCAATGAGAATCAATCACTATTTGATCTATCACACTATGATAGATATAGAGTCATAAACACAAGAAGGATTGGAGCGGCTAGTTCTTATGATTGCGAGGCAGCTTCTGATGTAGATGATTGCAATAACGCAAAGAAAAGTTATACAGATATAGATTTTGCTTTAAGGTATACGCAAAAAAATAATAACAGTGATTTTGGAATATTTGTTGCTCAAGAATCAGATGAGTCTTATACAAAAGGTAGAAATTTTTATGCATTAAGATCAAAAAGCATGGTTGGATCAAGATCTATTGGTTATTTTTTAACTCATGTTGTAAATAATTTTACAAATGAAAAAGCTACGGTGAATGTTGTTGATTTTACAAATGTTAGATCAAATAAATTAACTCTATATACAGACCTTCTTTCTTCAGAAAAAGAGGGGGTTTCTGGCTTTGGTCTAAGGTCTCAGTTTGTATATAAACCTTCACAGCTTAGCAGGAGATCTGGAAGTATTTTATATTTTGAAGATAGTTTTAAGCTTAGCGATTTTGGCTATCTTAAAAAGAATGATTGGTTTCATATTGGATTGGGTTCAGATGTTACAAAGGTAGATTTTGATAAATCTAGCTCTATTAAAGAAAGGAAAATTGGCATAGATTTTAATTATGATTCTGACACATCAGGAAATTCTAATCCTATGCAGATAAGGCAAGACTATAATTTTAAATATAAAGATACTTCAAGCTTTCAGGCATCATGGGATCTTAAGACCTCTGGTAAAAATACGACGATTACAAGAAAAAATATTGACTTTCCCTATATAAAGAAAAACGGAAGCTTTAGCTTTAATTTAGATTATGAGTCACCAAGTTATGGAACTTGGGAGTACGACTGGAGAATTGGTTATGAAACGTCAAACAAATATGAAACATGGAGTTCTGAGGGATATGAAAGAAGATTTGCCAAGATTGCAGGATCCTTATATCCGATTGATGATTTTAAATTAGGTTGGCAATTTAGAGTAAGAGAAGAAGATGAATGGCTTAATTGGATCGAAGGCAATGAGCTTGCTGTATATGATTTAACTCAAAATATTATATCTGTAAATGCTAATTGGTTCAGAGGATCTAAGCATGAAATAAGACTAAAGAGTCAATTTGTGGCCTTAAAAGCTGAGAATCCTATTAGTCTGATTTCAGATAAAGCTGGCTACTTATATAACCACGACTCTGATGTTAAGCCATTCACAGATGGTATTACCTCGTTTCAAGTTAGATACAAATACGAGATTGCTCCTTTGTCTTATATCTATCTAGTCTACACAAAAGGTGGCAGGATTTATGATGATATGAATGAAAGAAACACATCAGATGTATTCATGGATCCATGGAAAAACCCTGATAATGAGATATTTTCATTAAAGTTTAGATTGAAGTATTGATTTAAAGTTTTAATAACCGCAGCTCAAGATAAATCAAAAAGGAAAATATCTACCATTACCGGTAAAAATAAATTTTATTACCCAGCCAATAGTATTAGGCACAACAATAATGACAAAGTTCAACCATAGTGGATTAGTACTAGCCCCTTCTAAAGATATAAGAAAGCCAGCTAAAGAAACTGAAATTATAAAACCTAACCAATGAATTATTTTTGTCATGTTGAAAATATATCAGATTTTTTATAGTTTTATTTCAAGAAATCTAAATATGCCCTATTATTGCTCTCTTCTTTAAAAAGAGTCCCGCATTTATCAAGGTGTTTTAAGAGCAAAGATTTATTGTTGTTTGGGTCTTCAATACCAATTAAGATATTTCCATAAGCTGATCCAATATTTCTATAATGAAATAGAGAAATATTCCAATTTGCACCAAAGTTTTTAAGAAAATCTAAAAGAGCTCCAGGTTTTTCTGGAAACTCACCATTAAATATCCTTTCATTATGTTTGGATTCATCTAAGCTGCCTGCCCTTCCACCCACCATGTGCCTTAAATGATCATTTGAAATATCATTACTAGTGTAATCGCTAAATTTATATTTTAATTTTTTAAGGTTATTCTTAAGTTTTATAAATCTGTCTTCGGATGGAGTCCTAATTCCCACTAGGACGTATGCATCTTTGCTGTCTGACTTTCTATAATTAAATTCTGTGACTGGTAATTTCCCAAATACTTTAGCTAGTTTTAAAAAGCTGCCTGGCGCTTCAGGAATTTTAATACTAAGAATTTTTTCTCTATTTTCTCCAAGCTCAGATCTTTCAACAATAAAACCAAGTTTTTGAAAGTTAACATTAGCTCCAGAGCTTAAGGCAAGAAGATTTTTATTTTTCATTCTTTTTGAATATATCTTAAGGCCCGCAAGAGCAACTGCACCTGATGGCTCCGAAAGAACTCTAGTATCTTCAAAGATATCTTTAACAGCTGCGCAAACTTCATCTATATTTACAGTGATAACTTCATCTACGCATTCTTTTATTACATCAAGATTGTGTTTTCCAACTTGGGAGACGGCAACACCGTCTGCAAATAATCCTACTTTTTTGAGCAACACTCTTTTATTTAATTTAAGAGCCTCTGTTAGACAGGCAGAGTCATTAACTTCTACTCCAATAATCTTTATACTTTTATCATTCTGTCTTACCCAGGCAGATATACCTGCCAACAAACCCCCTCCTCCAACTGGAACGAAAATTGCATCATATTTAATACCATCTTCAAGAATTTCTTTTCCAATAGTTCCCTGTCCAGCAATCGTATAGGGATCATCAAAAGGATGAACAAATGTATAATTATGTTTTTTAGATATTTCATCGGCCTTTACTAGGGCTTTAGCAAGATTCTCTCCGTGAAGAGTTATTTTTGCTCCAAGTCTTTTTACTGAATTTAATTTATTTTCTGGTGCTGTTACTGGCATAACTATATTGCAATTAATATTCAATCTCTTACAAGCGAGAGCAACACCTTGAGCATGATTTCCAGCAGAGGCAGCTATGATTCCTGAAGATCTTTGTTCTTCTGATAGGTTGGATATTTTGTTATAAGCGCCTCTATTTTTGAATGAGAATATGGGTTGTAAATCTTCTCTTTTTAAATAAATATCATTCTGTTCTTTGGCAGATAGATTTGCAGCAAAAGTTGTTGGTGAGTCTATGGCAACATCATACACAGATGCCTCATTAATTAACTTAAGATATTTCCTGGAATTTTTAAATTTACCAGTCTTTTTTATTTTTAGTCTCAATTTAAATCATATAGTTTGTTTTTCTAGTATTATAACTGCATGAGCGCCGCAAAGATAAATGTTGCAAAAAAAGCAATGAATTATATAGAAAAAAAACTCACTAAAAATATGTTGCTAGGCATTGGAACTGGCTCAACTGTTAATTGTTTTATTGATGAACTTTCAAATTTTAAACATCATTTTAGAGGCGCTGTTTCGAGTTCAGAAGAATCAACAAAAATATTAAGAGATAAAGGCATTGATGTTTTTAGTTTAAACGACGTTAATGAGCTTGAGTTTTATATTGATGGAGCGGACGAAGTTTCAAAGGATAACGTTCTTATAAAAGGCGGAGGCGGAGCTCATACAAGAGAAAAAATAGTTGCCTCTGCTTCCAGAGAGTTCATTTGCATTGTAGATCAATCAAAAATGGTTGCTGAGCTTGGAGGCTTCCCCCTCCCAATTGAAGTTATTCCAGAAAGTAGAAGCTTGGTTGCTAGAAAAATTGTTTCTTTAGGGGGAACTCCAATATATCGAAGTGGTTTTTTAACAGACCAAGGACATCATATATTAGATGTAAAGGACATTGATATTTCAGAGCCAGAGACGCTAGAAATGCAAATTAATAATATACCTGGTGTTATTGATAATGGAATATTTGCCTTTAATAAACCAAATATAGTTTTTGTATCTGATTAGATTTTTTTTGCTATAAAAGATCTTCTATTTTTTTTGTTAGCTCTTCTGAGTCTGGTTTAACTTTAGACCCGTATGTTGAAACTACAATGCCATCTCTAGATATTAAATATTTATTGAAATTCCATGAAGGGCTGTACCCTGTTTCATTAATAAGTTTTTTATAAAAAGGATTAGCTTTTTTTCCCCTTACTTTAGAAGTAGCAAGCATAGGAAAGTTAACTCCGTATTCAGTAGAACAAAATTCAGCAACATCTTCTTCACTCGAATATTCTTGCATGAAATCTCTTGATGGAACTCCAACAACAACAAAACCTTCATCTTTGTAATCTTCGTAAAGCTTTTGAAGTGAAGCATATTGATATGTATATCCACACCGACTTGCAACGTTAACTACAAGCATTACCTGATCTTCATATTTACATAAATTTATTTTTTCACTTGAATCCAGTAAACGCATTTCAGTGTTAAGTAAATCTGTACAAGCAAAAGAATAAGATGAAAAGGCAAATAAAGCAGATGCAAATATTTTTTTCATAATTAGGTAATTGGTGTTATTGCTGATAATGAAGTTATAAATATAGTAATTAAAAAAATTATCTCAACATTATCTCTAATTTTATTCATAAATTAAACCTTAAAAGAGATGGAGGGCAGAGCCCTCCATAATTCCAGAGTGTCAGCAAATTCTAATAGGGGAGAGAAGAGCTGACTTAATTTATTATATATACTTATAATATATTATCAATACTATTTATAAAATAAATTGTGTTTTTTTATGTATAATGCTTTTTTAGCTAAATTTGGAGATATATTTTGAAAGGCACAGTTTTATATGACGTAAAAGACGGTATTGCAGTACTAACAGTTGATAACCCCCCTGTTAATCCATTAAGTGATGGTGTAAGGACGGGTTTATTTGAATCTTTAGTAAAGGCTGAAGAAGATTCTGGGGTTTTGGGTGTGGTTTTGACAGGTAATGGCAGGGCTTTTATTGCCGGAGCAGATATTTCAGAATTTGGAGGAAATGTTGAAGGAGTAAGCCTTAATGAGGTTTTTAATAAATTAGAACATTGTACAAAACCTGTTGTTGCCGCTATAAATGGTATTGCATTGGGTGGTGGCTTAGAAACAGCCCTATGCTGCAACTACAGAATAGCTGATAAAAACGCGCTTGTGGGACTGCCTGAGGTAAATTTAGGGCTTTTACCCGGTGGTGGCGGAACTCAAAGGCTACCAAGACTAGTTGGCCCTAATGAAGCCTTAAAAATGATGCTTTCAGGCGGCCATGTACCAGCAAAAAGAGCTTTAGACATGGGTATTGTTGATCAAGTTTCAGATAATGTTGTTGAAGACTCTATGTTATTTGTTAAGAAAATGGCAGAAAGTTTGGATAGTCATCCAAAAGTAAGAGATAAAAATGAAAAAATGCTTGAAGCTAGGGGTGATGACAAAGTCTTAATTGAAGCTAAAGCATTAGCAGCAAAAACAAGAAAAGGTCAATTTGCGCCTGGTCAAATAATAAAATGTGTAGAGTCTGCCATAAATCTCGATGATTTTGATGAAGGATTAAAGAAAGAAGGTGAGTACTTTTTAGAATGCCTTCTTCATCCCCAGAGAGAAGCTATGATCCATATTTTCTTTGGTGAGAGAGCTGCTTCAAAAATATCTGATGTACCAAAAAATACTAACGTAAAAGATATTAAAAAAGCTGGAATAATTGGATCTGGCACAATGGGAGGTGGAATTGCAATGTGTTTTGCAAATGCTGGAATTCCAGTTCATATCATTGATCAAGACAAAGATAACCTTACGAGAGGTATGTCTGTTATTGAAAAAAATTATGACTTTATGGTTGGCAGAGGAAAATTAACCTCAGAACAAAAAGATGCTGTTTTTGGACTTGTTACATCAAGTCTTGATTATAAAGATGTTTCTGATTGCGATATTGTAATTGAAGCAGTATATGAGAATTTAGAACTTAAACATGAAATTTTTAAAGCTTTAGATGAGCATGTTAAGGATGATGCTATTCTTGCAAGCAATACATCTGGCTTAGATATAGATTCCATTGCATCAGTAACTAAAAGACCTAAAATGGTAGTAGGTACTCACTTTTTTAGTCCTGCAAACATAATGAGATTGTTGGAAGTAGTTAGGGGTGAGCATACCTCTGATGAAACCTTAGCAACAATAATGGCTATTGGTAAAAGACTTAAAAAAGCTGCCGTGGTCTCTTTGAACGCGCCAGGGTTTATTGGTAATAGAATGTTATTTGGATATACAGCTCAAGCAAATATGCTGCTTTTAGAAGGTGCCCTTCCCCATCAAATTGATCAAGCCCTTGAATCTTTTGGATTAAATATGGGTCCATTCAGAATGATGGATCTCGTTGGCTTAGACTTAGGTTGGAGAGCAAGAAAGCTTGGAGGAAAAGAATCACCATTGCACGCAAAAATTGGTGATGAATTGTGTGAGCAGAATAGATTTGGGCAAAAAAATGGTGCTGGTTATTATAATTATTCTGAAGGTTCTCGTGCACCCAATCCAGCGCCTGAAAACGAATCTGTCTATGAGAAAATATCGAACGAGAATGGATTTACAAGAAGAGACATTTCTGATGAAGAAATTGTTGACCGCTGCATTCTTGCATTGATCAACGAAGGTGCAGATATTTTGTCTGAAGGCGTAGCACAAAGAGCAGCAGACATAGATGTTGTTTATATAAACGGATATGGATTCCCAGTGTGGAGAGGTGGTCCTATGCATCATGCAAATGCTATGGGTATAGACGTTGTAATTGAAAAACTAGAAAAATACAGGGAGCTTACAGGTAATGATGTTTATAAACCCAGTGAAATGCTTGTTAAATTAGCAAACGATAACCAGAAATTAGGAGAAGCTCCTAAAAAAGAAGACAGAAAGGAAAAATTAGACTTTGAAATGTCTTCCGTTGCGAATAATTTTTAATTGATATATGTTTTAAGTTCTTATATAGACACTTGTCCCTTCTTTAACCATATCATATAGAAATATAACATCGTTATTGAACATCCGTATGCATCCATGTGAAGCTTTTTGACCTATTAGACCCTCCTCATGAGTGCCATGTATGTATATATATCTATTAAAAGAATCAACGCCCTGACCCCTATTCAAACCATCTTCTTGACCATCCAGCCATAAAATTCTTGAAGTTACGTGATCATCCTCAGAATCTCTTTGTTCTTTTATAATAGATGCTTGTCTTTCAGTATTTATCCGAGAAATAAAAATAGTATTTAGAAGAACATTATCTCCTATTTTCTCTTTAATTTTATGACTACCTAAGGGTGTTTTAAATGAATTTTCAATACTGCCCTCTCCATATTTTGATGATGAAATCGGAAAACTTTCAATTATTGAGTTATTTTTAAGCAAATAAAGCCTTTGTTCTGAGATATCAACAATTATATTTGTATCAAAATTATCATTTTGAACTGATAGAATATAATTAGGAAACTGCAATAAAGCTATTAAAAATGCTGTTTTGAAGAAGATTTTTTCCATATACCAATAAAAATTGTAAGTAGAACTATTATAAATGAAAAAATGTAGCTAAATACATAGCCATAACTATTATAAAATGTATTTTTATTTATTAGCTGAACTTTTCCTTCCAAAACACCAATAGCACCTTTTTCTAATTTATCGACTATTGTTCCATTATTCGAAATTATTGCTGAAATGCCATCATTTGTTGCCCGTATAGACCATCTATTGTTTTCTATTGACCTTATTCTAGCAATGCTTAGATGTTGATATGGTCCGATTGAATTGCCAAACCAAGTATCATTAGAAACGTTTATTATCAAAAATGAACTTTTGTTCATTTTTCTTACAGTGTTTGCAAAAGCAATATCAAAACAAATAGGTGTTGCAATAGATATATTATTCAATATTATTATATTCTTTTGATTTTCAGGCCCATGCATTATGTTTGACATAGGTAAATCAAAAAATCCCACCAAACCCCTTAAACTAGGTATGAATGGAATATATTCACCAAAAGGTACTAAATGCATCTTTTTATATGAATCTAAGTTTTCTTTTAGAGAGAAGTTATAATTATTTAAGCTGTAAACAGTGTTATATCGGTTCCTTTCTTTATCAGTATCCCAAGCACCCATAACAATATTATTAGATTTAGGAGCCTTTTTAACAAATTGATCAAATCTTTTGGATTTAATGGTGTATGGAAGCTCCACCTCGGGTAAAACAATAATTTCTGATAAATCTGAAGTTTTGTTAAGGAGATTAATTAATTTTCCTTCTATTTGTGTTTGATATTCTTGTGTATATTTCTTAAAAGGATCAGATGAGGGTTGGATAATTGATATCAATGTTCCATCATCAAATCAGCTATCGACCTATGGTTCGGAATTATAGATATAATTATCAAAATAATTATAGAAAGAAAATTTTTATTTTTGTAATAAAAAACTACCAAAAGACAACATAACACATACATTATCAATGAGGCTGCAGAGACTCCAAATATTGGATATATGTTTTGGGTTATTGTATCCAGATATAAATTTCCCGGTATTAGCCATGGAACACCATTTAGGAAGTGATATCTACTAAATTCTCCTATCATTAGTAAACTAGAGGTAGCTAATATTATTTGATAATTTTCAGTGATTTCTAACTTATTAAGGAGATATCTAATTAAAAGAAGAGGGCACGTAAAAACAAAAGATAATATTATTAATAAAAGAAAGTATATTAGCAAAGATAATGCTATGCTTGTCTCTCCGTAATAGTAAATACTCACTATTATCCAAGACATACCAAATCCCCAATGGCCAATACCCCATAGGAAGACTGTTATAAATCTATAGCTCTTTTCATAAAGTATTTTATGAATTAGATATGCATACGATATAAATATTAGAA
>MDTB01178238.1_pt1 | contig 10481 bp, 7 predicted proteins | sample 811161 | NCBI WGS metagenome assembly MDTB01 (sample SAMN05326650, study PRJNA326480) | marine metagenome | isolation source: seawater | place: Mediterranean Sea | collected 2009
AATATTCAGGAATTATTTTAGGCATTATTGAAAGAAATGGTCCTGGATCTTGAAAGTGTTTTATTCCAATAATTACATATAATAAACTAAAAATATAAATTGTAAATAGTTTTATATAATTTATTCTTATCACTTTGCTTATTTAGAATTTATTTCCTGTAATTGCTCTTTAGTTAACTTTCCATTTAACCATGTTGAACTTATTTTTGCATTATATTTTTTGTAAAAATTTATTGCAGGTTTGTTCCAATCTAAAACTTGCCAGCTCATTCCATTACAATTTAATTCATCACAAACTTTTATAGTTTTTTCAAATAATAAACTTCCAACACCTTTTTTTCTATATTTTTCCTTTATCACCAAATCCTCAAGATATAAGAATTTTCCCTTCCAAGTAGAGTATCTGATAAAATAAAATGATAAACCAATTATTTCATTATCTATTTCAGCTATTAAAAACCAAAAATAGGGATGTATTCCAAATCCATCATTTTCTAAATCTTTTACTGATATAATAACTTCTTTTTCTGCTTTTTCATATTTAGCAAGTTCTTTAATTAGTTTCAAAACTTCTGCAAGATCTTTCTTTATCCCTTTTCTAATTTTTATATCCATTATTAATTTCTAAAAATATAACTCTCTTTTTTGAATAACTTGCTTGAAAAAAATATAGCTATAACAGATAGTATAAACGAAGATAAAATAACTTCCATCAGAAGAATTGTCTCAATAGTTCCAGACATTACTTCTTTACATGCCAATACTACATTAAATATCGGAATAATTGCATTTGTATTATTTAATTCTAATGGGAGAGACATACCCATTATTGCAGGTAATAGTATAATCATCATTAACGGACTCATAAAATTCTGAGCTTCTTTAAAAGATTTAGAGTACACAGATATTGCTAATGTTATTGCAGAAAATAGTCCAGCAATAGGAGTAATTAAAATCATTAAAATTATTATTGTTTTAATGTTAAATAAATTTGATAATAGTGAGTATATATTAGGGGGGATGTCAACAATATTTATACCTAGTAACATACCTAATATTACAGCAAATGCAGATAAAAATGATATTGAAAAGATTGCTCCCCATTTTCCCATTAATATTTTAAAGTAGTTGGATGGGGTAGCCAAAAGTGTCTCTAAAGTTCCCTTTTCTTTTTCTGATGCTCCTAATTCGATTGCTGGCATAATTGCCCCTAATAGGCAATAAATTAATATAAAGTAGGGTATAAATCCACCGACAGATTTCCCAAATTGCTCTTTTTCAGAAGTAATGTTATTTTTTGTTAAATCAATGGGGTTAAGTAGTGATTCTTCTATATTTTTTTCTTTTAGTCTACTAGCTAGTATTTTTTCTTCGTATTTGTTTATTATATCATTTGTAAAATTGACGTGTACTTCATCTATACCACTAGTATTATGGTGAAGTATTATTTTACCTGAATTATTAGAATTTAAATTATTTTTATAATTTTTATCAATTTCTAGTACAATGTCTAGGCTGTCAGATTCAATTAAAGATTTGAAGTTAGATTTATTAATATTATCAATAATTTGATATTTTTTTTCTTGACCGAAAAAAATAATTAACTCGTTATCTTGTTTGCCATTAACAAATGCAATTTTAATATTTTTTTTAGCTTCTTTCTCTGCAATTTTTTTAGTTATTTCAGCTGCTCCTGCAATTAAAATTGGAAGAATTAAAATTGGAAATCCAATCATTGTAAATAAACTTTTTCTGTCACGAAAAATCTCTTTCATTTCTTTTTTAAAAATTACCCAAATAATATTCATAACTAGTTTTTTATTATTCTAATAAGTTCGTCTTCAAATTTATTTTCAACCATATTATTTAAAAAGTTTTCATATGTACCTACATATTTTAATTCTCCGTTATTTATAATTCCTATATCATCACATAAGCTTTTTACTTCATTAATTCTATGAGTTGAAAAAATTATTGTTTTTCCATTATTTTTAGCTTCTTGTAAAAGATTTATAATTTCTTTTGAGCTTGATATGTCTAAACCAGTTGTAGCTTCATCAAAAATTATGACATCTGGATCATGGATTAAAGTTCTTACAATTGAAACTTTTTGTTGCATTCCTGTGCTTAATTTACCAATAATTCGATTACTCATTTCATTCATGTCTAGCTTATCAAAAAAATATTTTTTTCTTTCTAAATAATCTTCATTCTTAACTTTATATAAGTCTGCAAAATATTTAATTAATTCATTGGTAGTTAATCTTACATATAAACCAGTATTCATTGACATAAAACCTATTTTTCTCTTAGCCTCTTCTGGTTTTTTGTTAATATCAATTTTGCATATAGAAATATTCCCATTGGATGGTTTTAACATTCCAACTAACATTCTTAGAACAGTTGTTTTGCCAGCTCCATTTGGTCCAATTAAGCCAAAAATTCTACCAGGTTTACATTCTAGAGTAATATTATTAACTGCAGTAATTATTTCTTTTTTTTTATAAAAAGGAATTTTACTTTTTTTATTTATAAGGAATTTTTTAGTTAAATTTTTAACAGTTATCATAACTTATATCTAATAATTAATTGATTTTTTTACACTTCCATCCTCATAAATATATAATATTGGTAAGTTAGTTTGAGAATGAACCTCTCTTCCTAATATATCTATTGTTTTTATGATCCTATTATTTTCAAAATTAAAATTATTAATATAGCTATCTTCAGATGTTGACATTTCATTGAAAAATTTCCAAATTTCCTCACTAATATTTACATCCATATTACCGTATGCTCCTGGCCAGTCATGTCCTCCTCCAATTACTTTATATAACCAAACCTCATTGTTTGAGTTAGGAGATGAATAAATATAGCTTTCAATTATACTTCCATCGTTTGGATTTAAATTTGGTAACTCAGAAAATGACATATCTGTTAGACTATTTTGATTAACAAAATAATCAATTGTAGATGGTATATCTAAATATGCTCCCCATCCATCTTCATTGTAAGGGTCTCCTTCATAATAAGTTACATTGTCTTGTGTTCCATGTGTTTCAAAGACAGGTACAGGGTTATCAGGATTACATGAGTTATAAATATCATACAGAATCATCCCTGCAACCGGTGCAATAGCTCTAAATGTTGAACTTGCCTCACATGCAAGCATGTAACTCATATCACCACCATTTGACATTCCAGTTGAAAATGTATTAATAGTACTTAATTGATAAGTTTCTTGAAGATATTCTGCAAGAGCAACTATAAATCCAACATCATCAACTGTTGGATTATTTTGAAATTCATATCCAACATTAAAAAAGAAATTATCATATTGATCAGCAGTTCCTTGAGGGTAGCATACTGCAAACCCATTTTCATCTGCTACTTCATTCATTTCTGAATATTCCATTATATCTAGAGCGTTTCCTGAATAACCATGAAGAACAAATACTAATGGAGCATCATTAACTAAATTATTAGGGAGATATAAAAGATATTCTCTTTGTAAACCATCAAAATTAAAAGTAAGTGTTTCTATACATGAACCATCATCAATGTTTGCATATGGATTGTAATTAATTGCATCAGAATTTGTGCAACCCGGGAATTCCCATAAACAATCTTTTTCATAAATTTCAAATGTAAAATATCCGTTAGATCCATCCTCTATCGTTATTTGATTTAAAATATTTGTACCATCTAGTGATATACTTACGCTTCCTCCTTTCCATCCATCGCCAAAACTATCGTTCCCTAGAATTAAATAGCAACCAGGTTGATCTAAACAAATTTGTGTGTTATATGTTTGATCATTGTTATTTCCTTGAAACGACGTTATAGGTTCATTTTCTTCATTCCATCCTTGATAGCTATATAATTCCCAACTCATTTCAGATGCCCAATCACCTGTTGTGGTTTCTATTTCTAAAATAAACTCACCTTCTTGACATGAATATTCACATGAATCATCACTTATAAAAGCATTTTCATTATAATTGCTAGCATTTTCATCCGTGCAACCTAAACCGTTATACACGCATTCAGAATCATTAATTTGAAATATTGTATAGCTTGTAGATCCATTTTCTAGTTCAATGCTTAAATTTTCAGCTCCAAAATCAACGTCAGAATTTACAGAAATTATATTTACATATCCCTCATTCCAGCCATCACCATAACTATCATATGCTTCAAAAGCATAACATCCTGCACTTAAACATGAACTTTGGTTATAAAAAGTATCATTTAAAGTCTCAGATCCATCAAAATTAGAAACAGTTTCACCGTTATTATCAATAATTGACCATGTTATTTCTTCTGCCCATTCTCCACTAAATGTTTCAAATAATATTTCATATTCGCCATTATTACATTGTGAATGACTAATAATAGTAAATAAAGAAAATATAATAAGTAATGTTTTTTTCATAATAAAAATATTTATTTCAAATTGATTATTTTTTTAACACTTCCATCATCAAAAATATAGAATACTGGTATGCCTTTTAAGTCTTTAACTTCTCTTCCTAGAACATCAACTATTTTAATAATTTTTTTATTTGAATCATTGAATTCTTCTTGAGATGAAGATAGATCGTTATTATAAGCAAATGTAGAATATTGAATTATAAAGTTACCAGTTCCATTTGGAACTCTTGCATAACCAAAATCTGTTTCTTGACTCCCAAATGTAAAGCCATCTATTATATTCATATTTTCATCAGAAAGATAAAGCTCCTCTCCTGATGATGAAAGATTAAATGTTGCATGATTATAGTCACCTTGTTCTTCTTCATCATCATCTGCCCAAACAATAAAATACTCATCAGGACCTAGTGTAATATTTGGGAATGTATATTTATCTAGTACTGATAAATCATCAGATAAGTGGTAGCCAAACAAATTAATCGATTGATTTCCATTATTATATATTTCAATCCAATCATCAAATTCTCCAAATTCATCAGCAATAGTTTGATCATTAGATGCCATAATTTCATTAATTACTAAATCACCAATTATTATATCCTCCATTTTAACTTGATAAATATATACCTCATGCTCTGCTCCTTTTGGGTTATATTTTCTAGTTCCCGCATTATTTTCTCTTACGGTTTCAATATAAAACCTAACATATTGACCTGCATTTTGAGGAAGTATTGTATAATTATATGTACCCATTCCAAAGCTGTAGTTCATAGATACTTTTTCGAATAAACCTGATAACCCAGTTCCGTAATATAAATTAACTTCATCTACAGCTTGTGTTTCATCTATTGTAACACTAATTACAACTTCATCATTTGATGTTGGTTGTGCAAATAAATTATTTCCAACAGAGTATTCAACATTTAAAATATCAATACCATTTTGATTAATTTCATTATTTGAATACAAATAATTCTCTCTGTTTGAAAAATAATTTTTTAAAGAATTTGTTGAATTTAAAAATTCATTATAACTATATATTTTTTGAGGATCTTCATAAACACTTTGATTAATAAATTCAGCATAATTATCAATTAAATCATTAATATAATCTGAATCAAAAGATTCTTCTAATATTGTTCTAAAATGTGCTAAATATCTTTGTCTTAGTTCAGGTATTTCAAATAATTTGTTCATTAAAACAAAGTCTGTATCATTTTCATTATAGAATGGACTCCAATTAGTATTTTGATTTCCAAAAACACTATTTCCATCATATTCTATAGGAAGAATACGTCCGTTATATTTGTCATAATATACATAATAATCCATTCCACCTTTATGTATATAACTATCATCATCCGAAAAGATAATTTCATTAGCAATATGCCATAAAGTGGCATCTAAATCTAGGTGTTGATTTAATGCTGTATATGGGTTTTCATACTCTTCTACATTATTAATTACATTACAAGCAAGTATTAAACTTTCCCATGGGTCTTCTATATATGTTTTTTTGAGCGTATAATGATCTAAATAATTTATAGAGTCTTCACCTAAATAATTTAGAGAAGATGTTCCAGCTCCAAAATTTGGTCCACCACCACCAGGTCCACCACCGCCAGGTTCTCCACAACCAGGTGCTGTGCTATTTGGGTCTTCTGCTCTCCATCTAGTACATTCATCATCAAAGAACCATTCACCAGCATGTTTTTTATCAAGTTGTTGAACATTTGGGTATAAACCCCAGCTTTGATCATTAATTACAAGTTCTATGAAATTTACCTGAGTAGCTGGAATGTATTTTCTTGATAATTTTTCAAAGATAAATTCCTTTAAAAAACTTGGGTCTTGATAACAATTATTTAGATTTAATGTTTCATATCCATCAATATTTTGATTATTTACCCAATCTAATTCAATATTAAATGATTTTTTATCTGTATCAACGCTTCCTCCGCCAGGACCTCCTCCATTTCCTCCTCCATTTGTATTTGCATATGAAGTCTGACCTTTGAATCTAACACCAACTTCGTTAAAAGTCTCTCCTTCATATATTAAAGTAGCAGCTATATTTATTTTATCACAATAATTATCATGCATCTGTTCCCAGAAATTTTCTTGATCAAAATATAAATAAATAGTTTTTATTTCAGATTCATTATAAAGACCATCTAGTTCAGTATTTCCTCTTATTAGCCTGTGACCATCTTCACTATAATGATATTGATTTGGAAGAGTTTGTGTTAAACAAAAATAGGGTATGAGTATTATGAGTATTAAAATATCTTTCATTTTCGTTGCATTTTGCTGCAAATATAGTCTAATTTTAACCCGTGAAATATTTATATATTTTCTTTTTTCTTTTTTCTTCTATTGTTTTAAGTCAAAACTTTTATACAATAAGTGGTTACATAGAGGATGCTGCTACAGGAGAGAGTTTAATTGGAGTTAATGTATATTCTAAATCTTTATCTGTAGGTACAACTACAAATAATTTTGGTTTTTATAGTTTGACAGTTCCTGAAGGTGAATTTGATATAAATTTTTCATTTATTGGCTACTCTGATTTTACTAAAATTTTATTAATTAAATCAGATTTAGAACTAAATACAAGATTAGTCCTTTCATCTAATATTATAAAAGAAGTTATTTTAACCGATCAAGTGTCAAATGTGCAACAAACTCAAACTTCTGTTATTTCAGTTCCTGTTATTCAAATAAAATCTATGCCTGCTTTGTTAGGAGAAATTGATGTATTAAAATCAATCCAGCTTTTACCCGGGGTTCAGTCTGGTAGTGAAGGTTCATCAGGATTTTATGTTCGTGGTGGAGGACCCGATCAAAATTTAATTTTATTAGACGGAGTTCCTGTATATAATGCATCTCATTTATTTGGTTTTTTCTCTGTTTTTAATATTGATGCTATAAAGAATGTAAAATTAACTAAAGGTGGATTTCCTGCTAGATTCGGTGGGCGTTTATCATCTGTTTTGGAAATCGATATGAAAGAAGGTAATATGAAAGAGTTTAAAGGTGAAGGAAGTATAGGTTTAATTTCATCTAAATTAGCTTTAGAGGGTCCTATAGTAAAAGATAAAGCCTCATTTATGATATCTGCAAGGAGAACTTATGCAGATCTATTATTAAATTTATTTCAACCATCACCGGATGCAACTGGTGGTTATTATTTTTATGATTTAAATGCTAAACTAAATTACAAGATTTCTAACAGAGATAGGGTTTATTTAAGTGGTTATTTTGGTGATGATATTTTTGGTCTTAATTTTAATGAAAGTGGTGACGATGAATTTATTTTTGGACTTGGTTGGGGAAATAAAACAACTGCATTTAGATGGAATCATGTTTTTAATAATAAATTATTTAGTAATACAACTCTAACTTATAGTCGATATTCTTTTGATATTGATCAAGGTTTTTCATCATCAGATAGTAATTTTGAATTTTCTTACATTTCAGGATTAAGAGATTTTGGTGCTAAAATAGATTTTGAATATTCATTAAATCCAAAACATTCATTTAAATTTGGTTATTCACATACATATCATGATTTTTTTCCTGGTGAACTTAGCTTAGATTTTAATTATGATGAAACTGATATTGATACCGTTTTTCAGTTTTCAGATGATTTACAAGCTCATGATTTATTTTTATATGTTGAAGATGAAATTAAATTTAATGAACGTTTAAAAATGAATTTAGGTACTCATCTAGCACTTTTCTCAATTAAAGATAGCGCCTATTTAAAATTACAGCCACGTTTTTCAGCTAGGTATTTAATTAATGAAAAATGGTCTTTAAAAGCTTCTTATGCTGAAATGCAACAAAATTTACATTTATTAACTAATTCTTCTGTTGGTTTACCTACAGATATTTGGGTGCCTGCCACTGATAGTGTAAAACCACAACAATCTAAACAATTTGCTCTTTCAATAAATACTAATTTTTTAGATGGAATTTTAGAAGCTAGTGTTGAAGGCTATTACAAAAAAATGGATGATTTAGTTTCATATAAGGAGGGTTCTTCTTTTTGGGATGCACAAAGTTGGGAATCATCTGTTGAGACAAGTGGTGAAGGTAAATCTTATGGTTTAGAATTGTTTTTACAAAAGAAAAAAGGTAAAACAACAGGATGGATAGGTTATACTTTATCCTGGACATACAGAAGATTTAATAACATTAATTTTGGTGATTGGTACTCTTATAAATATGATAGACGTCATGACATATCAATTGTATTATCACATAAGTTTAGTGATAAAATAGATATTGGAGCAACTTGGGTATATGGAACAGGAAATGCAATTACATTCCCTCAAGCCACTTATTGGTCTTATCCAAGTGGGCCACAGGGACAATATATCCAGACATTGGATTATTATGGTGAGAGAAACTCTACTAGAATGAACCCTTATCATAGATTTGATTTAGGCGTTAACTTCCATAAGCAAAAAAAGAGTTATGAAAGAACAATTTCATTATCTATTTATAATTTGTATAATAGAAAAAATCCATTTTTTGTTTATTTAGATGAGGAGCCAAACCAAACTGTTGCAAGACAAGTTTCTTTATTTCCAATTATTCCAACCTTAACTTATAATATTAGATTTTAACCCTATGCAGAGAGTATTTTTTATCATATTGATTTTTTTTTTTAGTTGTGAGACAGTTGTTGAGTTAGATATCCCTCCTCATGATCCACTATTGGTTGTTAATGGAATAATCGAAACAGATTCTGTTGCTTCTATTTTTATTTCCAATTCTCTTGGAGCCTTTGATCAGGGCGAAATTAAATCTATTGATGATGCAAATGTTTTTTTATATGAAAATGGATCATTGGTAGGGGAAATGTTTCCAGATTTAGGAAATATTGATACAATAAATCTTACTGAAGATTATTGGTGGAACTATGTTGGTTCTGCTCCTATTTATATATATAAGTCTGACATTATTCCAAAGGATGATTTCACTTATTCTATTGAAGTAAATCATCCTGATTATCAGTCTGTTTATGCAGAAACAACAGTTCCAAGTTCTTTAGAATTAACTGATTTAGAAATTATAGATAATACTGATGGTAGTGATTCAATTTTTTATAATGCTACATTAAAATTAAGTTTTTTAGATAATAGTAGTCAAAATAATTACTATAGAATAAGATTATATTTAGAGACTGAGGGTGAGGATTGGAATGAAGATGAAACTGATTATGAAATAGTTGAAAAAACTTATCCTTTAGTATTATATTCTAATGACCCTTCGTTGTCTCAGGGTATTCCTTGGGATGGTTATACATTCAGTGGTCGTACAGCATTATTTAATGATGGTATGTTCAATGGTCAACAAAAAGATATTTCATTTGATTTAGAGTACAAGATTTCTCAACTCCAAAATGGAGATGAATTATTTTTACAATTAACTTCTTTTAGTGAAGAAGGGTATAATTATTTTAATTCTAGGGAGCTAAATTTAGACGGATTTGGAGGTCCCTTTGGGTCAGAACCTGTTCCAATTTTTTCTAATATTGAAAATGGTATTGGAGTTTTTGGCTCAGGAAATTCTACTTACTTTCCAATTAATCCTTAAATTTTGTGCCTAAAGCCTATGTAAAATTCCCTTCCCTTAGTTGGGCCCCATGTATTTGCTATATCAAAATCAAAACTAAATGGGTTTTCTGGGTTAATTAATGGATTTTCTTGTCTAAAATTTAAAATATTTTCACATCCAAAATATATTTCAAAATCATTAAATTCTTTTGTTATTTGACCACTAATTGTTGTAAATGGTTCTGACTTAGGGTTTGTATGTGCTTCATGTGGATCTACGTAATCTGTTGTATTAAGTATTTTTTTCTTACCAAACCAATGTAATCTTGTATCAAAATGCCAATCTTTATCAGCAGGTTGGTACGAAAATGTAGTTAACGCATGATGTTTACTGTAAAAAGGGAATTGATGTTTATGTCCATGTTCCATCCTAAAAACATCCAAATAATTATAGGCAAGTTTTAATTTATATTTTTTATA
>MDTB01152032.1_pt1 | contig 10480 bp, 8 predicted proteins | sample 811161 | NCBI WGS metagenome assembly MDTB01 (sample SAMN05326650, study PRJNA326480) | marine metagenome | isolation source: seawater | place: Mediterranean Sea | collected 2009
GTTATAAATTAATTTTTCTTCATCACTTAATCCTTCAAAAAATTTTCTCCAACTTTCTGGTATTGATTTTGGATTTGAAATATAATCAGCATAAAATTCATTAATAAACTCTGAATTATTACCTGCTAAAAAGGAAGTTTTTTTATATATAGTATTATCTTTTGATGATGACATTTATGTATATATTTTAACATAAATTATGAAAATTTAACCATTTAGTTTCTGCAAAAGTGTCTTGCCTATATCAGCTGGTGATTTAGAGATGGTGATTCCAGCAGATTTCAAGACCTCTATTTTATCTTCTGCTCCTCCTTTGCCTCCAGATATTATGGCTCCAGCATGTCCCATCCTTCTTCCAGGAGGGGCAGTTAAACCAGCTATAAAACCTACCATAGGTTTTTTAATTTTTTCTTTCTTTAAAAATTCTGCAGCCTCCTCTTCTGCTGTTCCGCCTATTTCTCCAATCATAATTATTGATTTGGTTTCTTCATCTTTTAAAAAAAGCTCTAAGCAATCTATAAAATTAGTTCCATTAATAGGATCTCCACCAATTCCTATACATGTTGATTGACCCATACCATTTTCAGTTGTTTGTGCTACAGCTTCATAAGTTAAAGTTCCTGACCTCGAAACAATACCGACTGATCCTTTTTTGTGAATATTGCCTGGCATTATTCCAATTTTACATTCGTCGGGTGTGATTACACCAGGACAGTTGGGCCCAATTAATCTTGATTTTTTTGATTTCAATTCTTTTTTTACTTTTAGCATATCTATTAATGGTATTCCCTCTGTAATGCACACTATTAATTCTATCTCAGCATGTATTGCTTCTAATATTGCTTCGGCCGCAAATTTAGGAGGAACGTATATCATAGTTGCGTTAGCTTCTGTTTTGTCCTTAGCTTCTTTAACTGTATTAAAAACTGGAAGATCTAAATGCATTTGACCACCTTTTTTGGGTGTTACTCCTCCTACTAATTTAGTGCCATATTTAATTGCCTGTTGAGAATGAAAAGTTCCATGAGTGCCAGTAAATCCTTGACAAATTACCTTAGTATCTTTTTTTACTAAAATTGACATTTATTTAATAGCTTCCACAATTTTTTTTGCAGCATCATTTAAGTCAGATGCTGTCAATATTTTTAAATTTGATTTATCTAATATTTTTTGTCCAGCTTCAAAATTTGTTCCAGCTAGTCTAACAACTAAGGGTACAGATAGATTAATTTCTTTTGCAGCATCTACCAAGCCTTGAGCAAGTACATCACATTGCATAATGCCTCCAAAAATATTAATTAAAATTCCTTTTACATTTTTATCCGATAATATTAATTTAAATGCTGCTGAAACTTTTTCTTTAGAAGCTCCACCTCCTACGTCTAAAAAATTAGCTGGCTCTTTTCCATAAAGTTTTATTATATCCATAGTCGCCATCGCTAAACCTGCTCCATTGACCATGCATCCAATAGACCCGTTAAGCTTTATGTAAGCTATATCATGCTTACTTGCTTCTGTTTCGATTGGATCCTCTTCATTTAAATCTTTTAATTTTAAAATCTCTGGTCTTCTAAAAATAGCATTATCATCAAAATTCATTTTAGCATCTAAACAAACTAAATTTCCTTTTTTAGTTATTATTAAAGGATTTATTTCGATTAAACTTGCATCTCTTTGAATTAAAATCTTATACATTGCTTTTACTAATCTTAAAGCTTCTTCTTTTTGATTATCATTCAATTTAAAAGGGGAAATTATTTTTTGAATATCTTGATTTTCTATTTCTTCTTTAAGTTCAACTTTTGTAGTAATTATTTTAATTGGTGTTTCGGATGCTACCTTTTCAATATCCATTCCTCCTTCAGTACTACTAATGAAGGCAATTTTTGAACTTTCTCTATCAACTAAGCATGATAAATAAAGTTCTTTTGATATTTCTGAGGCTTCTTCAATATATAATCTTTTAACTTTTCTTCCCTCAGGTCCGGTTTGATGTGTAATTAAAATCTTTCCCATCATTAAATCAGCTTCTTTTTCTAATTCATTCCGGTTTTTGATCAATTTAACCCCTCCAGCTTTTCCTCTACCACCAGCATGTATTTGAGCTTTTAGAACAAATTCCTTACTATTTAATTGTAATATTTTTTCTTTTATCTCAGCAGATGAAAAAATTACTACTCCTTTAGAAACTGGTGCTCCGAATTCTTTCAATATCTCTTTAGCTTGATGTTCGTGAATGTTCATTTTAGTTGCTATTACTATCATAAAATTTAAATTAATCCATTATGAAAGCGAAAATTGTAATTTTAACTCCTGTTTATAATGATTGGAAAAATTTATCCAAGCTTTTAGCCAAAATTAACATGATCTTTAAAAATAAAATTAAAACTAATTTTGACTTAGTGGTTGTAAACGATTGTTCAACTGAAAGTTTTAACTATAAAAAATTAAAATTTAAAAATTTAAATAAAATTACCCTCATTTCTTTATTTAAGAATGTTGGTAGTCAAAGAGCTCTCGCAATTGGAATAAAATTTATAAATAAAATGTATAAAAAAAATTATAGAACAATAATAATTGACTCCGATGGTCAAGATAATCCAAAAGGTATATTAAAAATGTTAAAGGTAAGTAATCTAAAACCTAATAATGCAATAGTAGTAAATCGTGGTCAAAGAAAAGAGTCTTTATGGTTTAAAATATTTTATGAAGTTTACAATATTCTAGTTAAACTATTTACTGGAAAAAAATTAAGATTTGGAAACTTTAGTTACTTAAACTCAAAAGATATTAAGAATATTTCTAATGATAAAGATCTTTGGAGTGCTTTTCCCCCTATAGTTTCAAATAATTTAAAAAACATTAGTTATATTACTATGGATAGAGAAAAAAGATTTTCTGGTGATTCTAAGATGAACTTTTTTGGATTATTTCTTCATGCTCTAAGAGTTTTTTCTGCATTAAGATCAAAAATAATTATTTCATCTGTTATTTATTTATTTTTTGCTTTCTTTATGTTTTATAAATACGAATTCTTTATAATTTTTTACTTAATTCTATTTTGTTTATTTTTATTAAATTTAAGTAATTTTATTATGACTTACTCTAATAAAAAAAATTTTTTATATAATTTTAAAAAAGCTAAGATCCGTCGTATTTAATTGCATTTTTTAATCTTTATTGAGTACAATATTTTGTTGTAGTCTTCTTTTAAAAAACATTTATTTTCAAGCAAATCATCAAAATTTATAAAATCAAATTCCCCGGGGAAAGTCTCTGCTATATAAATTGTATTAATTTTGTTTTCATCAAGCTTTTGATTAAATTTTTTTAGATATTCCTTGTAATATTTAATATCTTTTGAGGCTGGAAAGGTTTGATTAGGAAAATACCATCTATTTGGAATATTTAAATTATCATCAAGAATTATTGAAAAAAATTGGTAATGTGTAATCAACATCTTTGCATCCGCATCATTTTTTATAATATTTAACGATTGACCTAATAACTCAAGTTCTTCATTTGGATTTTTACTATAATGACCTGGAGTAATCCATTTAAGTCCATTAAATTTTTTGTCTAAATATTTTGCCTCTACTGCACTTGATAAATCAACATTTTGTAAATCCATAAACTTCCTTTGTTCATTAAAAACAAAATGATATTTTACGGTCACAAAGACAATTAACAAAATTGATATTAATTTAATATTTTCTTTTACATTAATATTTAAAAATTCATTTATTTGAATTATAAAAAAACCACATAATATTGGGACTAAAGCAAAAATAAAAGTTTGATTGGCTGTTATTAATTGATGAAACATAAAACCACAAGCACTAAAAAATATTAAAATATTTATTAATATTTTTTTTTCAAATTTTATGAATTTTTTTCTTCTTATATAAATGACTAACAATATTAAATTTGCTAATAAAAAAATGTTTATAAATTTAAAATGTCCAACTGTACCTCTAATTGTTAATTTATTGATTAATTTAGCGGACTCGAAAGCACCTTCAGTGCTATGAATTCTTCCTTGCCCAATTTCTAAAGGAAAAAAAATAATCTGAATTAGAAAATCTTGTAATGAAACTTTTGTGAGAAAAAAATAAATAAATAAAATAATCAAAAATAAAATAAAACCTATAAAAAAATATTTTATATTTTTTACACTTACAGTGATAAAATATAGTGATGAAAAAATAAGTATTAATAAATTAATTATACCTGAAGGCAATTGCATACTTAAAAAAGCAAAACCCATTAAAAATGGTAATATAATCCAATATTTCTTTTCTTCTTTATAAACAGCCAAATAAAAAACCATTAAAGATAATAAACTTAAAATAAATGAATGTTGATAAGGAAAGGGTGTTCCAGCTACAGGATAACATAGTACTGCAACACTTAAAGATAATAGAAAGTTATGAAATAAATTTTTATTAAATATATTTAAAAAATAAAAAAAAAATAATGTAATAATTAAATTAAAAAAAGATGAATGAAAAATATAAGCGTTCCAATTAAATCCAAATATATAAAAAAAAACTGCTTGGATATAATCAACAAGTATGCCTGACATAACCCAAAAATCTTTTATTGGGTGCAAGCCTTTTGTAATATAATAGCTTGCATCAAAAAATGTAAAAGTATCAATAGGATATAAGCCTTTATTTGCGTAGTAATAGTTTATATAAAAAGCAAAGGTAGCAAGTAAAATATATAAAATTAATTTAAAAGAAACTAATTTATTCATGACAAATTTAATATCATGAATTATATATTAGCAAAATCTTAATGTTAAGAATTAAAGATAAAATTAAATTCAAGCACTCAGAAAATCTGATGAAAGATGAGGGCGATATTAATCAATCGATTAATCGCTTTGAAAAAAATAAAAATTTACACATGCTTTTAAGTGAAAGATTTCTTTGGATGAATGATTTTATTGATATAAATCATAAGGGTATAGAAGTAGGTGCTGCAGCAGGATTTTCGAAAAAATTTATTAAATCAAAAAACTTTAAAATAAGTGATTACTCAGATCATCCACATTTAGACTTCAAAAATATTGATGCTCAGAATACAGGTTTTAAAGATGATGAATTTGATTTTGTTATTGCATCAAATATGATTCATCATCTTCCTTACCCATTAAAATTTTTTAATGAAATGAATAGAATATTAAAAAAAGGTGGAAAATTAATTATTTTCGATGCTCATTGTTCTGTCTTATTACAGTTAGTATTAATTATAATGAAACATGAGGGGTTTGATTTTACAAAAGATGTTTGGAGTTTAAAAGAACCTTCGACAGATGATAATGATTTATGGTCAGGAAACAGTGCGATACCTTATTTAATTTTTAATAATAAAAAAATATTTGCAGAAAAACTAGGTTCAAAATTCAATATAAAAAAATTAAAAATTTGTGAATGTTTACTTTTTTTAAATTCTGGTGGAGTATCTTCAAAAACATTTTATATTCCACTTAATTTTTTTTTCTTAAAATTTATAAAATATTTTGATAGATTTTTAAGCTTTTTGTTTCCAAAAATATTTTCTCTTGCTTACAAAATAGTTTTAGAGAAAAAATAAACTTATATTAAGCTAGGATCAATTTTCTTAGCTGAATCTAACAAATTTTGAACTGACTTTATTGATTTTGCAAAATTTTTCTTCTCTTCTTCGTTTAAATTTAACTCTATAATTTTTTCTACACCTTTACTTCCTATAACTACTGGAACTCCAGCATAAATTTCTTTAAATCCATATTCTCCATTTAAATAGGCGGCACATGGGAGCTCTTTTTTTAAATCTTTTAAATAACTTTCTGCCATTTCAACTCCAGATGCTGCAGGCGCATAAAATGCAGAACCTTTTTCTAAGTATTTAACAATTTCAGCCCCACCTTTTTTTGTTCTTTCCACTATTTCATTAAGCCTTTCTTTTTTTATTCTACCCTCTTTAACTAACTCATCTATTTTCTTTCCTTCTATCTCTGTAGAACCAAGAATAGCAACCATACTGTCTCCATGTCCTCCAAGCACTAATGAACGTATTTTTTTAGGAGGTATATTTAATTCTTGAGAAAGAAAATAAATAAATCTTGAAGAATCTAAAATTCCTGCCATTCCTACAACTTTATTCTTAGGAAAACCTGAATATTTCTGTAAAGCCATTACAATAATATCTAATGGATTTGTAATACATATAACGAATGCATTTGGTGATGTTTTTTTAATTCCCTCCGCTACTTGCTTTATAATCTTTAAGTTGATCTCTAATAAATCATCTCTTGTCATTCCAGGTTTTCTGGGCACTCCAGCTGTGATAATTATTACATCAGAGTTTTTTGTGTCTTCATATTCATTTGTTCCCGATAAATTAACATTAAATCCATTTACAGGAGAAGATTGGGCAATATCAAGGGCTTTTCCTTTAGCAATTCCAGGAGCAACATCAAATAATACTACATCTCCTAACTCCTTTAACGCTATTAAATGAGCTAATGTTCCACCAATTTGCCCAGCTCCAATTAATGTAATTTTTTTTTTCATCTTTCTCTTAAAATTTTATTTCATTGTTGGCATTATAAATTCTGGATTGGATCTTAATCCTGATGGCCATCTAGAAGTTACAGTTTTTAATTTAGTATAAAACCTAACTCCTTCAGGTCCATGCATATGTTGATCTCCAAACAAAGATCTTTTCCAGCCTCCAAAACTATGAAAAGCCATAGGCACAGGAATAGGTATATTTATACCAACCATACCAATTTTTGCTTTATTTGAAAAAGTTCTACCTGTGTCTCCATCACGAGTAAAAATACTAACTCCATTCCCAAATTCATGATCATTTACTAATTGTAGTGCCTCTTCAAAATCTTTTGCTCTAATGACTGATAAAACTGGTCCAAAAATTTCTTCCTTATAAATCCTCATATCTTTAGTCACATTATCAAACAAGCACCCTCCGATATAATATCCGTTTTCATATCCTTGGAGTTTAAAATTTCTTCCATCTACAACTAATTTAGCTCCTTCTTTCTCCCCTATATCAACGTATTCTTTTACTTTTGATAAATGCTCTTTAGTAACCAAAGGGCCCATTTCAGATGCTTTGTCCATACCTGGCCCAACTTTAAGTGCTTCTACTTTTTTTGCTAAAGAACTAACTAGTTTATTCCCAATTCCCCCTACTGCTACAGCGACAGATTGTGCCATACATCTCTCACCAGCAGATCCATACGCTGCACCCATTAGACCATTAACTGCTTGATCTAAATCGCAATCAGGCATTACTACACAATGATTTTTAGCACCTCCTAGAGCTTGAACTCTTTTTTCATTCTTAGCACAATTTTCATAAATATATTTTGCAATTGGTGTTGAGCCTACAAAACTCATTGCAACCACATCCTTATTATTTATTAATGCATCTACTGCTTCTTTGTCTCCATTAACAACATTTAAAACTCCATCAGGTAATCCTGCTTCTTTTAATAACTCTGCTAATCTCATTGAACATGATGGATCTTTTTCAGATGGTTTTAAAACAAAGGTATTTCCACAAGCAATTGCCATTGGAAACATCCACATTGGAACCATGGCAGGAAAATTAAAAGGTGTTATTCCTGCACAAACTCCTAAAGGTTGTCTCATAGACCAACTGTCTACATCTGATCCGACGTTCTCAGTAAATTCTCCTTTAAGCATTTGAGGAATGCCACATGCATATTCTACGACTTCTAATCCTCTAATTAATGAACCTTTTGCATCTTCATAAACTTTTCCATGTTCAGATACTATTATTTTCGTAAGTTCATCTGAATTTTTTTCAATTAGTTCTTTAAATTTAAACATCACACGAGCTCTTTGAAGTGGAGGTTTGTTAGACCATTTCTCAAATGCTTGTTTTGAATTAGCAACAGCTTCGTTTACATCTTTTAAAGTAGCTAATTTTACTTCTGCACTTTGTTCGCCTGTAGCTGGGTTAAAAATTTTTGCTTTTTTTTTAGACTCACCGCTGAAAGAATTGCCATTAACAAAATGTTCAATAGTTTTCATGATGTAACTCAATAAATAAGGTTTTAGCTTGTTGCAAGCATTTTCTTAATAGAACCAATAGCTTTTGCTGGATTTAATCCTTTAGGACAAGAATTAGTACAATTCATAATAGTATGACACCTGTACAATTTTAATTCATCTGCAACTTTTTTTAATCTTGCTTGTTTGTCTCCATCCCTACTATCGTTGATCCAGCGATAAGCTTGCAAAAGAACTGCGGGGCCTAAATATTTATCCCCATTCCACCAGTAACTAGGACAAGAAGTTGAACAACAAGCACATAAAATACACTCATAATATCCATCTAATTTCTCTCTATCTTTTTGAGATTGTTTTAATTCTATTTTTTCTTCTCCAGTTTGTTTTGTCTCTAACCAAGGTTTTATAGATTCATATTGTTTATATAATGTTGTTAGGTCTCCAATTAGATCTTTAATAACTTTTAGATGAGGAAGAGGGTAAACGTTAAGATCACCTTTGATATCTGTATAAGATTTTATACAAGCTAATGTATTTACTCCATCAATATTCATTGCGCATGAACCACAAACACCATGAGCACAAGATCTTCGAAATGTTAGTGAAGGGTCTATTTCATTTTTGATTTTGAACAATATATCTAAAACTTTTGGACCACAGTTATCCATATCGACTTCAAAAGTATCTACTCGAGGGTTTTGACCAGTAGTAGGATCCCATCTATAAATATTTATTTTTTTAAGATTTTGAGAATTTGTTAAATCTTTATAATACTTACCTACCTCAATTTTTGAATTTTGTGGCAAGTTAAATTGAACCATTTCTAATAAACTCTTTCTTTTGGTGGAAAATATTGAACATCATTAGTTAAAGTTCTTGAATGAACATCTCTATATTTTATTTCTATTTTATTACCATTTTTCCAAGCTAAAGTATGCTTCATAAAATTTTTATCATCTCTTTTAGTAAAATCTTCTCTTGCATGAGCTCCTCTACTTTCTTTTCTATTATAAGCAGAGTCCATAGTTGTTAAAGCTTGACTTATTAAGTTATCAAATTCTAAAGTTTCAACTAAATCCGTATTAAACAACAGTGATTTATCTTTAACTGAAACATCTTTCAATCCTTCATAAGGAATCCTAATTTGTTCTACTCCCTCTTTAAGTGTTTTCTCACTTCTAAAAACTGCACATTTTGATTGCATTGTTTTTTGCATTTTTGTCCTTAATTCAGATGTTTTCGTAGAACCTTTTGAGCTCCTAATGTTATCAAATCTTTCTAAACATTTGTCGGTTTCTAGATTTGAAACTTCTTCATGTGGCATGCCTGGTTTTACTAGTTCTGCTGCGCGTTTAGCAGCTGCTCTTCCAAAAACTACTAAGTCGATAAGAGAGTTCGATCCTAATCTATTAGCGCCATGAACCGATACACAAGCTGCTTCGCCAATGGCCATAAGGCCAGGCACGGTTTTTTCAGATCCATTTAAAGTCAAAACTTCAGCTTTATAGTTTGTTGGTATACCTCCCATATTATAATGCACGGTTGGAACAACTGGTATAGGATCTTTGCTTACATCAACGTTGGCAAATGTTTTTGCTGCCTCTGAAATCCCTGGTAACCTTTCATCAATTACTTTTTTATCTAAATGGTCCAAATGGAGATTAATGTGATCTTTATTTTTACCTACACCTCTCCCTTCATTAATTTCCATCTCCATAGATCTACTAACAACGTCTCTTGATGCTAGATCTTTTGCGTTTGGAGCATATCTTTCCATAAACCTTTCGCCTTTTCCATTAACTAAAAAACCACCTTCTCCTCTTACTCCCTCTGTAATCAAACATCCAACACCATAAATACCAGTTGGATGAAATTGGACGAATTCCATATCCTGTAATGGAAGGCCTGCCCTTAATACCATTGCATTACCGTCTCCTGTGCAAGTGTGAGCAGAGGTCGCCGAATAATAAACTTTTCCATAACCGCCGGTAGCAATTATAGTGATATGAGATCTAAACCTATGTATTGTACCATCAGTTAAGTTCCAAGCTATTACTCCTTTACATTCTCCATTCTTCATAATCAAATCCATAGCAAAATACTCAATGAAAAATTCTGTATTTTGTTTTAATGCTTGCCCATAAAGAGTATGAAGTATTGCATGACCTGTTCTATCAGCAGCTGCACAAGTTCTTTGGGCTGTTCCATTTCCATAATTTTTAGTCATACCTCCGAAGGGTCTTTGATAAATTTTTCCATCATCTGTTCTACTAAAAGGAACACCGTATCTTTCCAATTCAACAACAGCTCTAGGTGCTTCTTTACATAAATACTCAATCGCATCTTGATCCCCAAGCCAATCTGAACCTTTTACAGTGTCGTACATATGCCATCTCCAATCATCCTCGCCCATATTGCCTAAAGCTGCA
>MDTB01236419.1_pt1 | contig 10479 bp, 8 predicted proteins | sample 811161 | NCBI WGS metagenome assembly MDTB01 (sample SAMN05326650, study PRJNA326480) | marine metagenome | isolation source: seawater | place: Mediterranean Sea | collected 2009
GAGAAAATTGTTCCAGAGCTACCCGCAATACCGATTTCGATAGACCATTTGCGACGACAACATGCTGATCCGTATTAAATGTTGAATTCAGCGGTACCGGCGACACAGTCGTTATAATTTTCATTTTGGGATTGTACTTTTGACACAACTCGTAAATTCGCTCGAGTTCTTGTACGTTTTCATCGACTGTCAGGTTCTTATACCGGGTCAAGGTCGCATCGCCGAAGATAGGAGATGCAGAGGTCGCTAATCCAGAGTCCGCGAATACCCACGCCTCCGTCATGCCGAGTGTTAAGATAAAGACCTCACAATTACGCATGGCGCGGCCCAAGGCTTCATTATGTTCTTTCCAAGTCGCCAGGTAGCTTTCGACGCTATCGCAATCGGATGTCGACCGAAAAGGATCCATAAACTTCGGTCTGGTCGAAACGACCAACCGCTCCGGCACCCACTCGCCGAAAGCGCGTTCGACCATTTGGCGCATTGAAACGACATTGTAGATGTTGCCGCACCGGGCGGGGTCGGTTTCGTAATCCAACGGGTTTTCGTAGGCTTCCTTCGGCTTCCCCATTTCCAATAAATAATTGTAATCCCAATGTTGGAGTTGGCGGGAAAGGTTCGCTGCAAAACATGAGCCCGCACTTGCGATGGCCGTCTCTTTCGTGATGAACCGGTTTTCTTCAAAAAACAGATCCATCTCGTAGATATCTTGATAATACTCCCACTTGGTCCGCAGGTTTTTCTGATTATTCGGCCAATAGCGCTTCCAATAATCCTCTTTGGACCGAGGACGGTAAACGCTCTTATTGAAGGTCCGAACTTCTTCCCAATAGGTCACCACCGACCTTAATTTTTCGGCATCCTGTTCCGTACAATTGTCGGAACCGACATATGCTTCCACGGCGTCCTTAAATGCGTTGAAATTCGGCGTCGATGCGCCGTCAAATACGTCCTCGATAAGAGCAACCGAACGCGCGTCGAAGGATTCGCGTTCCAGGGATTCGACGAGTTTTCGACGAAACCGTAGTTTGTTCCACAAATCCGAATCATTGAGCAGCAGTACATCATCTTCGTCCTGCGCCTCCACAGGCGGGTTCTCGAGAATTGCACTCATGACTGTTTACCTTGCATTCAATTTTGCTTTTGCAGTGTTCGCTTTGGGTTCTCGCCGTCCGCCCAAGCGTCCTATTTTTGACAACCTAACTCGGTTCAGCAGCGGCTGTCATCTCTATCTCTTGTGCATTTCCATCCGACTCCCGAAGAGATGCAAGCAGGGCATCGTAGACGGCATCGCCATGTTCTGCGGTTACGGTTTCGGGTTTCGTAATATTGTAGCCTTGCAGGTCGAAAGAGCACGAAACGAGCGCTTTCAGGAATCGTTGCCCTTCGCGCAGGGCCGAATCCGTGTCGAAGTTGTCTGACAGAGCATTCGCCAGGAAATCACGAAGTTGCGCTTCTTCTGTCACGACGGAAACGTGGCCCAGAAAATTATAAATATTATGCTGCCCGAACGTTATCACCGGCTTGCCCATCACGGCACCTTCGAGACCCGCTGTCCCCGTAATTGTCGCGACCGCGTTGCACGCTGCAATGACATCCGGGCCGAGTTCCATCATGTCGAGAATGACGACGTTCTTAAACTCGGCGATCTGCATGTAAAAGTCGCTCGGCCGCCGTCCTGTTGCCTGGAATGTTTCCTTTACAGCCAACAATGTGCCCGCGGGCAAATCACGCGACAATGCAGCTATGCACGACAATTGATAGAAATACTCAGGGGATAAGCCCTGGAGGGCCGCTTCAGGTTCGGTGTGTAACGGGTAGTATATAAACTTCTGATCTTTGAGATCGGAAAGCGGCTTTGAGATTCCGCCGGTCAGCAGTTTCGTATCAATTCGCCGACGCCAGGGATACGCCAAACGATCGGATAGAAGGTAGCCGCGTGCTTTCTCATAACGTCGGACCTTCCAATATACAAAACGCAGAACAATAAGCAGACTCTCTTTGAGCAAACGGCTCAACCGCATGCTTTTGTCAAAATTAGCCCGTATGTCCATGTGTGCTTTATATGGCGCCGCGATGGTCTCACTGTCATCCGGACCGGTATCATCGATAGAACGGTAGACTTCTTCGACAAGCGGGTTCTCGAAGAACTCATTCTGGAACCATTGGTAATAGGATTTGTATCGCGCCCCCGTTAGGAGCCGAAATGGTATCCCGCGATGGCGTGCGATCAGCGCTTGTACTTTGTTATAGCCGATCACAAGCGTCGGCGATCTATCATCAAACTCTTTAATCCAAAATTCGAACTCGCTAACAAATGCAGCAACCATTTGTGCATAACTTGTGCTTTCGGAAATCTGCGAGCGGGGGTGTTTGTATCCGCCCAGCGCATACCCTCGACCGAGATGTCTGTCGGAAACAGCCAATCCGTTAATCGTAAGCCCGTAATCGACCTCATATCGTCGGGCCCGCTTCATCAGAGCTTTCTCATCTTCAACCAGCAATCGTGCGACTTCATAAAGTGTTGAATTCACGATGATATCTACAGAATCACCGGCGCTTCGGCCCCAATAGGTTTTTTCCTGCTCATTCGCGCAATAGATCACAATCTGCGAATTTTCTCTCTCTGTGAATCTTTCGATGAGCGCCAACTGCAACCCGCGATATTGAGAGTGTGCTTGCACCATTATTCGTTTTGTCACGAGGTCTGAATCCTAGTCCGAGAAAATGTATCGCGAGAGGGCGCTAAGTAAGAACGATTGAAGATGTCGAAACTTCATAGGCCGGCAACTGTTTGAATTCTTCCGAAAGCTGGGAGACAAGCGTGTGATCGATAAATCCATCACTGGTTTTTATGCGTTGCCGTAAAATTCCCTCAACACGCCAACCCAACTTTTCAACCAACCTTAAAAAGGCGGGGTTATTGCTTCCGGCCTCTACCCGATTCAGGCCCAGGGTTTCGAACATATATTTAGAGACCAGATAAACGGCTTCACTACCGACGTTACTGCCCCAAACCGCGGGTTCTCCGATCATAATGCTAATATCGGCAAGTGAGTTGGCCCAATCAATCGGACCATATTTCACGTTGCCAACATGACCATGCGGTTCAACATAAATTCCGAGTACGACTTCGTCCGCCTTTAGATTGGATAAATAATTTTCAGCGTCCTTCTTGCCTGTCGGGCGACCTCTGCCGCGCTGAGAAAACCTGTTCACAATCGGGTCGTTGAGCCAGTCGATGTATTTCTCGTGGATCTGATCCGTGTCGAAGATTCGAAGCGTCACGATCGATCCGAAGAGTTCGGGGTGTGGATTTGGAATCGTCATTCTTTAATTTTAGCCGGTGAGAAACCCCGTTTCGCCGCAATGGTTTCCGCCTGCAACCAATCGAATTCGGTGTCGATATCAACCGACCGTTCCCACGGCATTTCAACAATGCCAAGCGGGCCGCAATAAATTGTTCCTTGTTTCCGGACTTCTTCAATCCGCGCCGCCCACGCAGCGCCACTTGGGAAAAAGACCGTCGACAGATTCTGATGATGCTGTTCATCTGCCGAGGGTATCGATTCCATAAACGGCTCCGCGGTCCCGTGCTGATTGACCATCCACATCCACCGCGGGTGTTCATCGGCTTTCCTTGCCGTAAAGACGCAATTCAGTTTCTCGGAACTTAGGCGTTCGATACACGCGTCAAAATGCGCCGGCTCGACGAATGGCGTTGTCGCCTGGATCAAAACGACATTGTCGAACCGTTCTCCGTAATGCGTCTCGGATGCTTCCACCGCATGGAAGATGATATCGATATCCTGTGCAAAATCCTCCGCAAGCGCGGCCGGCCTGCGAAACGGCACGTCTACGCCGACCTGACGTCCGATGTACGCGATTTCATTATCTTCGGTCGAAAGTACGACGCGATCGAGGTTGCTTGCGAGAGCGGCATGGCAACACCAAGCGACCAATGGATGCCCGGCCAACGAGCGGACGTTTTTCCTTGGTAAGCGTTTCGATGCGCCTCTCGCGAGAATGATTCCGATAGTTCGCAAAGAAGTATGTGTCCCTTGTGTGCGTCAAACAATGAACGCCAAAGATAAGGCGGCGGGCTTCCGGCCATCCGCTCAATTGGCGCCGGTAAAAATCTTAGCCGGTCTTCAATTGCTTTGGATCGACACCGATCCGCCCTTGACTAAAGGCCCCCAATTCATCGGATAAGCTTTCCCTTGCCTGCGACAAGGCATCGGTATTGTCGACGACTTTCCGAACAGCGCCGACAATGTCTTTCATGTCGTCTTCGGTTGAGGAATAGGCGATATGGTAGAACCAAAGAAACTTCTCGTAGAGTAGCGATTCCGCGACGGGGCAAAGGCCCGAAGCATACTGTCGATCCGCATTATAAGCTCGATCGGACCAAGGCGATCCGTTTTCCCCGTATGCAATCTTTTTCAGGAAGAGCGGATTTTCGTACATACAACGCGCGTATCCGGTACCCACCGGAATGCCTTCTGCCCTTAAGGCCAAGACAAACAAATCGCGATCAATCCCCATGGCCTCCGCATTGTGCAGAGCAACGAACAGATGGGGCACATCAACGGTCTCGCCGTTGGACTCTTGTCTTTGACACGGCGGTAGATCAATCCCGGGAATTTCGGCAAGGCCGCGGCGGAGAACATCGGCATTACCGGTGCGCCATTCGTTGACTTCGTCCATTCGCTCTATTTGCGCGATCCCAACCGCCGCGCAAAGCTCGGGAAGCCGGAAATTGAACCCGACGATATCCGCCAGATCATGTTCGCTTGCGTCGGGTGACATCACCCCTTCGCCATGATTGATTATTAGGCGCGCGCGACGCGCAATCTCGGCGTCATGGGTTACAATCATACCGCCTTCGCCCGTCATAATATTCTTCGACTGTTGGAAACTAAAAACACCGGCATCGCCGATCGCACCGGCAGACTTGCCTTTCCAACTGGCTCCCGGCGCTTGGGCTGCATCTTCTATAATGACAAGGCCGTGTTTCTTGGCAATTCTTTCCAAGGCGTCCATATCGGCGAGATTGCCGACCAAGTGTACCACCAAAATGGCTTTCGTTCTCGGCGTAATCGCAGCTTCGACAGAAGCCGGATCCAGGCAAAATGTCAAAGGATCGACGTCGGCAAAAACCGGAATTGAATTGAACATCAAAATTGCTGTTGCCGATGCTGTATAGGAAATTGCGGGCACGATAACCTCGTCGCCTGCGGAAACGCGGGCCGCCGCAAGAGCGACCGAGATTCCGGTCGTTGCAGAATTCACGGGTATTGCGAAGGGGACCCCGACCTTATTGGCAAACGCGGCAGCAAATTGCCGGACATTAGGACCACCGAGAAAATTCCAGTAATCCGCCGACTTAACTGCCTCGGCACTCGTCTGACGTAGCTGTGCCTCTAGATCCGGGCTTGGACTTCCTATGTAACGTGAAAAATTGCAGTCACGGACGGCTGCAAGTACCAATTCTTCCTCTCTCGCGCCGATCATTGGTTCAACACGAAACGGTTGTTCACGAAAAGGCTGGCCGCCAAGCAAGGCCAGTTTGCTATTCTCGGACAAGAACAGAGCCCTCCAAATTTAATCGTTTTGCAGTCGTGCCCATACGTGCCGATTCGATAAGTGACTGAATGTGCAAAGCTTCCATCACACCGCAGCGTTCGGGTACGGATTCGCCATTTAAATATTGCGCAATATCGGATGCGATACTTACGAAAGGCGAGGCGTCTTCGAACCCGGCATGTTCTTCGTCGCGCAACGGTGCCAATTGCCGATAGTTCTTGTAGGAGGGGCTAGGATGAAACTTTTCTAACTCGATCTTATTCGAATCCTCACGCGCGCGAAGCCGCCCTTCATCGCCGAAGATATCTGCCTCTACGACGAGCTGAGATCGAAATCCCGTCGGTTGCAGAATTCCGACAGCCCCGGACTTAAAAACGAAAACAGCAGCAATGGCCGCTTCGTCGTCTTCGCGCAAAGCGTCGATTTCTATACTCTCAACATGCGTCACTTCGCCACCAAGCATGGCCAGAAGGTCAAGACCGTGAGAGCCCATCGTGAGAATTCGATTTGGAACACTGACACGGATTGAGCGTACCATCCCGATAGCGTCGCTTGAAATCAGCTCGACGACCCGCATCCAAAGAGGTAACCAACGGCGCACATAAGATACGAATAGCCGCGCGCCGGCTTGTTCGACGGAGTCGGCAAGGGTTTTTGCGGAGCTAATCTCGTCGGTGAGCGGTTTCTCGCACCAGATTGTTTTCACCCCGAGCGCAAGCGCCGTCTCGACAGCAGTGGCGTGATGCGCCGCGGGGGTCGCGATACTGACGACATCCGGCATCTGGTCCTTAACTAATTCTTCGATGCTGTTGAAAACCGGCACGTCCGGACAGCGCGTCTGAAATGCCGCTATATTCACCGGGTCGATATCGCAGGCTCCGGTAATTTTGAAACGCTCGGCGTGGGCAAGATACGCGCCCACATGTGTCCAAATCTGCGTGCGTTCGGGTTCTGCATCAAACCCCGACCCAACCTGGCCAAGGCCGACGATCGCCGCGCGGTACTGTCGCGAGGGTTGTATTTTGCTGATGAGTTTTGCCTCAGATCTTATCGCGAAAACAGCTACCGAGCCGTTCTCAGCTACCTAAACCAACCATCCGATACAACGCCGTCGAGAGTCATTCGCTTAACAAGAAGCCGATCATCAAGCGGGAGTTCCGCAACGACTTTGGCAATACTTGCTCCTGCGTCACCCTGTCCATAGGGGTTGCTGCAGGATCGACAAATCTCTCGAAAGTTCTCATTGTCTAGCGCTTTCAACATCGCGGTTTCAATCGCATCGGCATCATAATCGGCATCAATGACGTTTTCGGCGCGCAATCGGCCTTTTTGGCGTGTCCCTATATTCACCGTCGGACAGCCAAATGCCGGCGTCTCCTTAATGCCGGAGGATGAGTTTCCCGCACAAATAACACGGTGCGTCGGGTTTACCGCTAGAGCCAACAGGCCATGGAAGTCTCGCCGCCCCAATGATTGATGAAGCTGTACGTTATCGGAGACGGTTTCGATGAATTTCTCGAGTTCGCCATAGATCGCCCGACCACCGGCATCATTGTTTGGATAGGTCACCACGACTTGAGCCCCTTGGGTTGCAACTCTGCGAATTGCTTCCAGCGACGGACCAAGCTGCTCGAGCGCAGCATCAACAAAAGTCGTGACGGAGTGTTGGGTAAAAACGACGATCGGTTTATCCAGGCTAAGGCCGTATCGTTCTAGAACTTCGTTTGCCGGTGTGAAGTCGTTTGCGTTGAGCAGGTCGATCATAGGGAAGCCCACTGTGTGAACACGCCAAGTCTCTTCGCCCATGCCCAAAATTCGATTGCTTGCTTGCTGGTTCGTCGTGAAATGCAGATGCGCCAATTTGGTCATCGCGTGGCGGACCGAGTCATCGAGCGCCCCGCCTTCCGTGAGATCGCCGCCTTCGATATGCCCGGTGGGAATACCGGACTGCGTGCCCGCAATCAGTGCTGCAAAACCCTCGAAGCGATCCGCATAAACCAAAAGCATATCGGGCGCCAATTCCCGCAATGCTTCCGCAACGCCGATGACGCCGCTCCCAATCGCATTTGCGGTCGCCGCGAGGTCGTCGGCCGCCATATCGATTTTCACTTCGGCGTGAATATCGAATCCGTCGTCGCGTATTTCAGATAGTGTCCGGCCAAAATTAGCATCGAGATGCGCGCCGGATACGATGAGACGATAGTCGAGATCCGGATGCGCCGCGATTTGCTCCAAAATCGGATATTGAAGTCCGTATTCGGCTCGGTTCCCCGTAAATACGGCAATTATGCGTGGTTTAGCGTTCATTGTGTCTCCGGGGCCGGAACAAACGTGGAAATCGCTGCCTCAATCGACTTGTCCGATCGCCAATCGATGACTTTCGCGGTCAATTCCGTATTCAAAACAATTCCCTGATGCTTCTCATCATTTCGACTGGTCGCACGCATAAGCCGCTTCCCCAAGCGCTTTAAAATGAGCGCGGCTAACGCGCGTGCTGAGATGGCGTGGCCGGAGCCGATGTTGAATGCCTTCCCCATCACTTCGTTGGACGTTAAGGCTTTTCGGAACGCTCGTGCGGCGTCCGAGGCCAGAAGCAGATCCACGACCGCACTGCAATCGCGCAACTCAATATACAAATCGTCTTCCGGTAATATCTGTTTCACAATATCGGCGATTATCGTCTCTTCACTCATGCCCTCGCCCATCAGATTGGTCAGCCTGAGTGATGTGCCGCCCTGTTCTTGGAAGCATCGCTCGCCAAAATACTTGCATTGCGCATATGCAGAATCTGCGATCGGGGAAGCCTCGTCGAGGTAGCGATCGGATTCGGCCGGCTTATATATCGCGCCCGAGGAGGCAAAAATCATGCGGTGCCACGGTAAATGGGCAAGCGTTTTGGAAAGTGCATTCGCTTCGCGCACCAAATTTTCATCGCCCTGGTATCGACCGACCCGGGCTTCCCCCGCCAAATGAATGAGGCTGCATTCTTCATGTGGCCGCCCGATCACGGATTTGTCTTTGAGTGCGTCATATGAATAAATTGGAAGGTCGACGCATGTCCCATCGCGCCGCGCAACACCCAAAGTCTCAATACCTTGTGCCTTGAATTCAGCGTGAATATGCGGGCCGAGAAATCCCGATACGCCTGTAATGACCGCAAGAGTCAATCGAATGCCGCCCGGTCAGATGATATCGTCGTGTGTGAGTTGCGCATCAGATGCGATATCGCGAGCCGCCGTCTTGCCCAATAATTCGTCAAACCGGTCGGCCAGCAGCGGGCCGGTGCCCGGACGTTTCACCCAAATGTTTTCCAGCGTAAGCTCGTCGCCCGCTTTGATCTCTTGTATGGAAACGACACTTGCGTATGCGAAATCAATGACAGGTTTTTCTTCCGCTAAAATGGATTTCGTTCCGCCGCGGGCCTGCCAAATCGCTGAGCTTCCGACGATGAGATCGTTTAGTTCGTTCGGCTCAATCGATATGCCGGTATCGGGGCCCGGCCAATCACGCGAGATCGTAAAGTGTTTCTCTAGGATGCAGGCTCCGAGCGAAACAGCACCAAGACACGTCCAAACGCCCATCGAATGGTCGGACAGCCCGACCGGGGTCTCCGCAAACGCCTCTTGAAGATTGCTGATACCGCCGAGGCGGACCTTCTCGTAGGGGGTCGGATACATACTGGTGCAATGCAACAATGCGAATGGGGTTCCGCATTTTTGTATAATGTCAGCGGTTTTCCGCACCGACTGGAGATCGTTCATACCCGTTGAAACGATCATCGGCTTACCGAAGCGCGCAATATGTTCGATCAACGGGAAGTTATTACATTCACCCGAACCGATCTTGTAGCCGACGACCCCCATTTCTTCGAGGCGATCGGCCGCGGCTCTACTGAAGGGCGTTGACAGATATATCATCCCCTTGCTCTCAGTATAATCCTTCAGACGCACCTCTTCTTCGTCGGTCAACTCGCATCGCTTGATGATATCCCAAAGCCGTTCTTCGGAAATTTCACCCGGTTTCATGTCGGTCGGAATCATTTCGTCTTCGGTAATATGACATTGAAACTTAACGATTTCCGCGCCGGCCTCAGCCGCCGCGTCGACCATTTGTACGGCCTTTTCGTACGAACCTTCGTGATTGATACCGATCTCGGGCACAACAAGCGGAGGATGATCGGATCCGACTTTTCGGGCGCCTAACTGAAATTCCTGCACGTTCGGCCTTCCACTAGATATTCAAGTCATTGAGACAGCTTCGCCATGGGGATTTAACCCTGCGGCTGTCGATATTTCTGGTGAAAAAGTGCTGGAATGGATATTGGCATGCTACCGCTCTCAGGGTGACAACGGTGTCACCCAAAAATTCTAAGCACCAATTGTTGAGGCACACAAACGATGTGCGAGGCCCAATCCAGCTTTATCGCCTGAGTTTATGTATACTATGAACGCTCTCGTCAACCCCAATGTTACCGGCTGAAATTTGACCGCCTGTTACCCCCAAACTACTCTCGACATCCGGAATTGAGTAATCAGGATGTTCGGGCTATGCAACGTCTTCATCATCTCGATGACAGAGTTTCTTAATTTATTGTGGGCCGAATTTAATGATGGAGAAAATTTCTGGACAGAAGGTTCTCGTCACCGGAGCTGACGGATTTATCGGCTCCCATCTGACGGAATTGCTGGTCCGTAAAGGCGGCGAAGTAACCGCGTTGACGCAATACGATTCCTTCGGCCGCAATGGCTGGCTCGACGATTTGGAAGCGGACGTCTATTCGTCGATCGATATCCGGCGAGGCGACATCCGGGACTCGGGATTTATCGATCGCCTGGTCGACGGACAGGACATCGTTCTGCATCTAGCCGCTCTCATCGCGATTCCATATTCCTA
>MDTB01242977.1_pt1 | contig 10478 bp, 8 predicted proteins | sample 811161 | NCBI WGS metagenome assembly MDTB01 (sample SAMN05326650, study PRJNA326480) | marine metagenome | isolation source: seawater | place: Mediterranean Sea | collected 2009
CCCATCTACTATTAATTTTATTCCTCTTATACCAAATGCAGATCTTGCACCAAATCCTCTTATAGAAATCCTCATATCTTGTGAGAAGTTATTTGATGAAGTTGTAAACACACCAGGTGTGTTTTTAATAAAATCAGAAAATGAAGACTGAGAGCTAAAGTTTCTATCCTCAATGAAACTTTTAAGAGTAACTGATAAAGGCGCTTGTTTTTGATTAGTATTAATTCTAGTTGATTTTACTATTACATTTTCAAGATCTATAATTTGAATTGAATCTTGTAAATTGGAAAAAACAAAAAATGGAGCTAATATGAATAGCTTATTGATATACCCTAACATAGTCTATTGTAAAAGTTGCATTAGTAAAACCTGGTGCTATATAGCCATCTGTCCAATGACCTCCAACTGCTAGATTTAAAAGTAGAAAGAATGGCTTGTCAAATGGTGAATGTTGAGATTGCATTGGAAATTCAAAGTACATTTCTTCATCAACAAAAAATTGAATTTTATCAGGTGCCCATTGAATTGCATAAGTATGAAATTCCTCAAATGGATTATCAATGATTTTTTCAGCTCTTATATACCTTTCTTGACCAGTATCAAAAAAGATTTTATTAGGAACGTATGTAGTTTGTCTTGAGTAGTCTTGCGGACCATAATGAACAGCAGAAGAAATCAATCCTGGATCATTACTAGTGCTATCTTTTACATAGTCTCCATGTTCCAATATATCTAACTCTCCACAACCCGGCCAATTAATTTCATCATAATTTGCACCAAGCATCCAAAATGCTGGCCACATTCCCTGCCAGTTAGGAAGTTTTGCTCTCATCTCAACAAGACCATATGTAAATTCAAATTTATCTTGCGTATTTATTCTCGCAGATGTATAAAGTTTACCCTGGAAATCCTCTCTTTTTGCTGAAATTTTCAACATACCATCCTCAACTATAATATTATCTTGTTTGTCTGTATAATACTGTAACTCTCCATTATACCAACTTCCATTGTTTGGGGCAATAGTCTCAATGTTCCATTTATCTGGAGAAACAGGTAGGGCACCAAAAGATGAATCTTCGTTAAATTCATCGCTCCAAACCAAATCGTTACCAAAAGTGTATGCGGAAGTTTGATTTGTCAAATTGTTACCTTGAATATTATTAGATATTATTTCTAAGTCTGAATTTTGATCAACGCTGCTTGAAAAATAAGGATCATTGACATCAGATTTAGATCCACTACACGAGATTAATACAAACAGAATAAAAAATACTGAATTTAAGTAGGTATTCATATATGAAGTAAAATTTAACCCAAAGCTAATAATATTTATTATTTTTAGTAAAACTTTTTTAATGGAATTAATTCCACACGAAGGAATTTCAATTATATCAATCTTTAGAGGGTTAATAGGCTTAAGCTCTATTATTTTTATTGCTTATTTATTTAGTAATAGTAAAAAAACCATTGATTGGAAAACCATTACAATCGGTATTTTGAGTCAGTTTTTTATTGCTATAGCAGTATTAAAAATAGATTTTGTTAGAATAATTTTTGAAAAAATTGGTCAAGGTTTTCTTGCAATTGTAACATATACAAATCAAGGATCTAAAATTCTTTTTGGGGAACTAGCAGACTCATCTAAATATGGTGAAATATTTATATTTCAGGTTCTACCTGTTATTATTTTCTTTTCAGCTGTTACATCTGTACTATATTATTATAGAATTATTCAAAAAATAGTATCTGTTTTAGCATGGATGCTTACCAAAATATTAAATATATCTGGGCAGGAAAGCCTTGCAGTAGTCGGTAATATTTTTTTAGGTCAAACTGAAGCTCCACTCTTAGTTAAAGGTTACCTGGATAAAATGAATAGGTCAGAGTATTTTCTTTTAATGACAGGTGGAATGGCAACAGTAGCAGGGAGTGTTCTAGCAGCATACATAGGATTTCTTGGTGGTGATGATCCTGCTCAAAGAATAGAAGTGGCTAAAAATTTAATTATTGCTTCAGTAATGGCTGCTCCTGGTGCAATTGTGATTTCTAAAATAATGTTTCCACAAACTGAAAAGGTAAATAAAGTGATAGAAATAAGTACAGAGGTTACAGGAACAAATTTACTTTCAGCTATAACAAACGGTACACGTGATGGTATTAAAATGGCTGTGAATGTTGGTGCAATGTTGTTAGTATTTCTTGCTCTCATTGCACTTATAAATGGTATTTTCTTTCAATTAGCTGAAGTTCTTGGTTTTAATATTTGGATTGAACAAAATACCATCTATAGTTCTTTTTCACTTGAATTTATATTAGGGCATTTATTTGCACCTTTAATGTGGCTTATTGGTGTTGCAAGAGAGGATATAACATTAATGGGGCAGCTCTTAGGTGTCAAACTTGCTGCTAGCGAATTTGTAGCATATATTGAATTAGCCAGTTTAAAGGATATAACGAATGCTCTTCATTTAACCTATCAAAAGTCTGTAATAATGGCAACTATTATGCTTTGTGGATTTGCAAACTTTGCTTCAATTGGAATTCAAATAGGAGGTATAGGAATACTTGCTCCAGGAAAATCAAAATTATTGACTGAATTAGGCTTCAAAGCCATGATAGCAGGAACACTCGTGTCATTACTTTCAGCAACTTTTGTAGGTATGCTTCTTGGCTAATTTAAGTCAGAAGAAAGGCGCTTCCAAAATTTCATTAATAACAAAACTGATATAAGGGATATTAAAATAAAAACAAATCCAAGTGTTGTTTTTGAATATAAAATATAGCCTATTCCGAAAAGAATACTGTAGACAGCTATGCTTCCAAAAACCATACATAATATTCCGCTTGGTACATCCCATTTATCTTTTTTACCAGAGATAATTATACCGTTTTTCTCAGATTCTTTGACTACCTTTTTCCATCCAGGACCGCCAGGTTGTATTTTTTTATAAAAATTTTGCAATGTATTCATACTTGATGGTGGGGTAATCATAGTTACAAATAACCATGAAATAGTTGTTATAGATACACCAATAATAAGTTTTTCTTCAACTGAGTAATTATTGGGTACAACAAATTCAAAAGCGAGAGCAACTATAAAAGAAACTACCATTGCTGTTAACTCACTGTATACATTTATTCTATACCAGAACCATCTGAGAATAAATATTAAGCCTGTGCCAGCACCAATTTGAAGAATTATTCCAAACGCTTGAAGTGAGTTGTTCAAAAAAAGAGCAAAGAATGCAGATATAATCATTAATAAAAAAGTGAAAACCCTGCCTATGAACACATAATGTTTCTCTGATTTATCCGTAACAAAAAATCTTCTGTAGAAATCATGGACTAAGTATGATGAACCCCAATTTAGATGTGTTGATATAGTTGACATAAAAGCTGCAATCAAAGATGCAACTAGGAGACCTAATAATCCTGAGGGTAAAAATGAAATCATTGCCGGATATGCAAGATCATTTCCAACAATAGTATTTGGAAAAGATTCTTGAAGTGACTCTAAATCCGGGAATACAACTATAGACGCCAATGCAATTAAAATCCAAGGCCATGGTCTTACAGCATAGTGCATAAAATTAAAGAGTAATGTGGCCCAAATAGCATTTTTTTCATCCTTAGCAGATAACATTCTTTGAGCTACATATCCACCACCGCCAGGTTCTGCCCCAGGATACCATACAGCCCACCATTGAACTGCAAGTGGGATTATAAATACTGCAATAAATAAATCTGTATCTGATATTTCTGGAATCAGACTGAGCTTTGGAATAACATCTGGATGATTAAGAAGATTCGTTAATCCCTGAATTTGTGGTAAAGAAACAATCTCATAAGCAGCCCAAAAAGTTGCAACCATTGCCAAAATAAATTGAAAGAAATCTGTTATTATAATACCTCTAAGTCCACCAATTGAACTATAAATAACAGTAATTGCACATGAAATAAGAAGTGTTTCAACTGGATTTAGACCTAAAAGCGCACCCCCAATTTTAATTCCAGCCAAACATACACTTGCCATAATAAGTACATTAAAAACTGCTCCCAAATAGAATGCTCTAAAACCTCTTAAAAAAGCTGCACCTTTTCCACTATATCTAAGTTCATAAAATTCTAGATCAGTTAAAACCTTAGATCTTCGCCAAAGTTTGGCATAAACAAATACAGTTAGCATCCCAGTTAAAAGAAAAGCCCACCAAACCCAATTACCAGCTACTCCATTGGTTCTTACTATATCAGTTACAAGATTCGGTGTATCGGCTGAAAATGTTGTCGCTACCATTGATATACCAAGCAACCACCATGGCATCTTCCTGCCAGATAGAAAAAACTCAGTTACATTTTTTCCAGATTTTTTTGAAACTAAAACCCCAACAACTAATGATAATATAAAAAAGGTTGATATAATTAGCCAATCTAGGTTTTCTAATTGCATGTTAAAGCTTTATCTTAGTATCAAATTTACAGTTTGATTCGATATAATAAATATATAGTTTTTTTAATGCTTTCAATTATGATTGCTGGATTTAGTTACTCTCAAGAAAACTCAAATAGTTCTTCTGGATCAATATTTTCCTCAAATAGTTCTAAATCTGAAAACTCACTTTTAAATCTCAAAAAAAAGGATAATCCTTTTTTAAATAAACTTGAAAAAAAAGACAAAAAAAACTTTTTTCCAGATGCTAATGTAAAAGAGAATAGACCTGAAAGATTTATAAATTCTAACGAATTCTATCTCTCGAGGCTTCAAAAAAGAGATGCTGAATCAAATAAAAATATTAATAAATTTAAAGTTGATCAATTCCTTGGAGAGATCAGAAATGATGGGGAATTTGTGAACATTATACTTAGAGATCATGAATATCCAGATGGAGACTTGATTAAAGTAGAAGTTAATGAGAATATTATAATGCCTGCCATTTTACTTACTGAAAAAGCAAAAGGCTTTAAACTAGACTTGAAAAGTGGATTTAATGTAGTTGATTTTGTTGCTTTAAACCAAGGAAGCTCTGGGCCAAATACAGCTGAAATTATAGTTTATGATGATCAAGGTAAATTAGTTGGAACTAATAGATGGAATTTAGCAACTGGTGTAAAAGCAACTTATATAATCTACAAGAATTAAGTGTAAACACTCAACATTGCACTTACAAATTTATCTACCTCCTGGCTTGTTCCTGTACTTACTCTACACCAATCATAAAATGGAGGAAAAGGTCTTCCAACTATAACCCCATTATCCAGCATCTCTTTTGATAGAACATCTATGTGTTTCTTAGATTCAAAAAATACAAAATTAGTGCTAGACTCAACATAATTAAGACCTATATAATCTAATAATTTATATATCTTATCTTTCTCCTCATTAGCTTTTTTTAATGAGAAAGCATAAAAATCTTTATCCTTTAATGCCTCTATAGCTGCAGCAACTGCTAGAACATTTGTCTGAGCCATTATTTTTTTTCTTCCATATGGAGAGTATTCTCCAAATAAATTGTCCGCTAACTCAGGTTTTAGAACCAAATAGCCAATTCTTAAACCAGCCATACCAAAAACTTTCGAAAATGTCCTAGAAATAATTATGTCTTTTCCCTCTCTAACTAGGTAATCCATTGAAGGATAGTCTTTCTCATTGATATAATCATAATAAGCCTCGTCACAAAAAACTAATGTTTTGTCAGTAACTTTCTCACAAAATTTACTTAATGATGATTTTTCAAGCAATGTACCTGTCGGGTTATTCGGATTAGCTAAGAAAACCATTTTAGTTTTAGCATTTATATTTTTTTCAATACTACTTAAGTCATATCCTTTATTTGAATCAACTGGAACCCAATTTATTTTTCCACCAAATGCTTCTGCATAGCTCATTAAGGCTAAATATGTTGGTTTACCTGCTACTATTTCTCCTCCTTGATCCGCAACTGCTAATCCAGTGATCCTTAGAGCTTCATTTGAACCTCCTGTAATGACAATGCTTTCAGGACTTACATTATGTTTTTTTGCTAGTATTTTCTGAAGTTCTAAAATATATTCATAAGGATAACGGCAAGCATCTTCAAATGAGTCTATTATGGCATTTCTAACTCTTTCAGATGGCCCATATGGGTTTTCATTTGAGCTTAGTTTAACTACCTCAGATAAAGGTCTTGGATTATATTTTTTTATTTCTTCAGCAGTTAGTATCGATGGTGTCATCATTAACCCTCCTAAGCCTATTGAAGACTTGAACCACTCACGTCTAGATTGCATAATTTATAATTTTGCCTTAATTTAAAAAAGAAAGTACTCTTTTCAAAATTTAATGATTAATTTACTACATGCTTGAATTGTTTGATATTATTGAGAGCTGTATAAATCAGATTATTAAACCATTAAATTGGGTAATGTTAGTCCTAATTATTGGTGGTGGAATTTATTTAACGCTTATTTCTAAAGCAAAACCATTAGGAAAAATTAGTCAAGCTTTTAAGCTACTTTTAAAAAAAGACAGCTCAGCAGTTGGTATTTCAAGATTTCAAGCTTTATCTGCAGTTCTTGCAGCAACTGTTGGTCTTGGAAATATTTCAGGTGTTTCAATTGCAATTCATCAAGGAGGCCCAGGTGTTCTAGTTTGGATGTGGATTACTGCTTTAATTGGAGCTATAATAAAATTTTTTTCCTGCTCACTTGCTGTTAGTTTAAGAGAAATAGATGAGAGTGGAGAATATTTAAGCGGGCCTATGTATTACATGAGTTTAGGAATAAAAAAATGGGGTAAACCATTGGCAATATGGTTTTCGATAGCAGGACTGATAGGAGTGCTTCCAGCATTTACTGCAAATCAGTTGACTCAATCATACATCGATGTTCTAAACCCAAATAAAATTTTTGATATAGGCAATAATAACTGGAAGCTTTTAATTGGAGGTATTTTTACAATATTAACTTCGATTGTAATATTTGGTGGGCTTAAATCTATTGTGCGCGTAACTTCGGGGTTGGTTCCAATTATGGTGATTATATACTTCATTTTAGGAATATTTATTTTAGTATCTAATGCAAGTTCTGTTCCCTCTACTTTTTTATTAATTTTCAGTGAAGCTTTTAATCTTAATACAATGGTCCAAGGTGGCTTCTGGGGTCTTGTCTTAATTGGTATCCGAAGAGCTGTTTTCTCAAGTGAAAGTGGTGTAGGTTTAGCTCCTATTTACCATGGACAATCTTCTACTCAAATTGGAACAAATGAGGGATTAGTTGGTATGCTTGGACCTATTTTGGATACAATACTAGTTTGTACAATAACTGGATTGATTATAATTATAAGCGGAGCTTACCTTGAAAGTGATTTGAACGGAATTGTTCTTTCATTAGAAGCGTTTAGGAGATTATTCTTTGGTTTTGGGGATTATATTTTAATAATTATGATCTCAATATTTGGAATATCTACACTTTTCACTTATTCATATTATGGTGTCAAATGCTTTGGTTTTTTGACGGCACCAAAAAAGGGTAAATACTATAATATTATATATATCGCTGCAATTGTTATTTCTTCAATTCTTACTGTGGAAATAGTTATTGGATTAATTGATATTGCCTTTGCATTAATGGCAATTCCTAATATGATTGCAATAATATATTTATCAGGTATAGTTACTAAAGAGATGAAGTCAAGATTGTTGATTTAATCCACATAGTCAATTGGTGGTGGACCTGGATCTAAATATGGATCATAATCATACTCACCAATTTTTTCATCAAATTCTTTTTTAATATCCTCTCTTAATTTGCTGTCTTTAAATATATCAACCATTGTCATACCTAAGGCTTTAGCAGCATGAAGCATTCCTTTATGTCCAATAGACATACCAGAACTTGCAACGACAGACCATGAATGCCATGGTACTCCCTTTGGAGCTGTTGTAGCTGCTAAGCTAACTACTGGGACATTATAACTTACATCACCACTATCAGTAGAACCTCCTCCTGGGCTCTTTAATGTTTCTCTTAAGGGTCTTATTTTGCCATCGATACCTAATTCAGGTTTTCCATTATTCCTTTGAAGTTCTAAAGCAAATTCTATTTCCTCTTGAGTATACTTAATATCACCTAAAGTTTCAAGGTTTTTTTGCAATGCTGCACCTCCAACTCTATTTGGAAGTAGGTCATGCACACCTGATATTAAAGAGACTTTATGTTCGACATTAGCCATAATAGCAGCACCTCCAGCCATTTTTCTGACCTGTTCATATACAGGCTGTAATCCTTCTTTAGTAATATCTCTAACTCTGACCCAAATTCTTGAATAATCTGGTACAACATTTACTACTTTTCCAGCATCTTGAATATGATAATGCATCCTCACTGATGGTAAGACGTGTTCTCTATATGCGTTAATTCCTGATGTATACAATTCAAGAGCATCATTTGCAGCCCTGGCATTCCAAGGATCCATAGATGCATGAGCAGATTGACCCGAGAATTCAACCATAAAATCAACAAGCGCAAGAGATGGTTGAACATTAGCTTCAGTTTTATCTGCTGGATGCCAATCCATACATATATCTACATCATCAAATACTCCATCTCTAATCATCCAGAGTTTTCCAAAAAATTTCTCTTCTGCAGGGGTTCCAAAAAATTTCACTGTTCCTTTTAAGTCTCCATCCTCAATTAGTTCTTTTATTGCAATAGCTGCACCTAAACTTGCTGTGCCAAATAAATTATGGCCACAGCCATGTCCAGCACCCCCTTCAATCAATTCATGCCTATGTGGAACAGAAGACTGAGAGAGCCCTGGAAGGGCGTCAAATTCTCCAATTATACCAATTACTGGCTTTCCCTCTCCGTATGTTGCAGTAAAAGCGGTTGGCATTCCTGCCAAACCTTTTTCAATAATTAGCCCATTTGCATCAGCATAATCCATTAAATATTCAGCTGATTTATCTTCTCTAAATGCTACTTCAGCAGCTTCCCAAATTTTGTCACTTAATGAAATTAGGTCTAGTGTTTTCTGATCTACAGAGTTTACTAACTGTTTTTTTAATTTATTAGTGCTTTGAGATTGAACTGTTGTGAAACAAAACATAAATAATAAAATTGTGATAAATTTTTTCATTATTTGATAATTTAAGGTTTTCTTAATAACCTAATTTACAAATAATATTTATTTTTAGAATATGAGATTATTTAAGGATGTCAAAGGAAACAATGTTGATCCCGTTAATCACACTCTTTTAATTTTAAAAGAGTATCCTTACGCGAAAATTCATATTGGCTCAGACTCTCAAAATGTTGGGAAAAAAACAAACTATACTAGTGTAATAGCGTATAGGCTTGGCACTAGAGGAGTACATTACATATTGAGTAAATCTTCATGTGAGGCAATAAATGACATTTGGAAGAGACTTTGGTTGGAGGCTGAGTATAGCATTAAAGTCGCAGAATGGTTAACCAAACAGGTTAGTGTTCAAGTTGAAATAGACATGGATTATAACTCCGACGAAAATCACAAATCAAATAAACTAATTTCAGCAACTAAAGGGTGGGCTAATTCTTTAGGTTACAAAGTTAACGTTAAGCCAAACAATCAAATAGCAACACGAGCTGCTGATCATCATTGTAAGTAATTATATTAATTGACTAAAAATTTTATCTCCTCCATACCTCACTACATCAGTTGTAGGAAGTCCTGTTTCTTCTTCCGTTTTTTTTATAAACTCCTTGGCTGCTTCATCAGTCATTAATGTAGTATTTAGTGCAATCCCAATCACTTTTGTGTCAGGGTATGTTCCAATAACTGAGGCTAACTCTTCATTAAGTTTTATAAATTTTTTTAAATCAGGTATCTTGATATTCTTAAGAGATCTTAATGAATCATTTCTAGCTATATGACATAAAATCATATGTGTTGGACAAGTTCCTCTCATTAATGGAAGAGTAGCTGAACTGCCTGGATGTAGAATAGATCCCTGACCTTCCACAATAACAACATCTTTATCTTCTTGCTCAATTACTGCAGACTCAACTGCTCCGCAAGCATGGTCAAGTTTATATGCATCTAAAGGTATACCATAACCAGTAACTGTAATACCTACTTGTCCTGTTGCAACAAATCCGGTATTAATTTTTTTTTCTTTTAAATATGAATATAATTCTAATCCAACTGTCATTTTCCCAGCAGCCATATCAGTACCAATCATTAAAACTCTTTTGTTAGATAAATTTGAAGCTAAAGCTGATCCTATCTTTGGCAGAAACTGAGGAACTCTGGTATCCCATATCCATTGACTTTTATCAGTCAAATATTTTGAAAAATCAGGGTAAACTTGATCATGTAATCCATTAATTATTGACATACCTTGATTTAATGCCTCTTTAATAACATTATTCCATGACTTTGGTCTTACTCCACCTGAAGTCAGAACTCCTAGCAATAGAACATTAGCTCCCATAGCTTTAGCCTTATTTATACCCTCAACAAC
>MDTB01071631.1_pt1 | contig 10477 bp, 9 predicted proteins | sample 811161 | NCBI WGS metagenome assembly MDTB01 (sample SAMN05326650, study PRJNA326480) | marine metagenome | isolation source: seawater | place: Mediterranean Sea | collected 2009
GCTAATCGCGTTGATGCCTCGCTTGCAGGCATGGGAGCGGGGGCGGGTAATGCGCCTTTGGAAGTCTTCATTGCTGCCATTGAACGCATGGGTTGGAATCATGGAGCTGATCTTTATGCGCTAATGGATGCGGCGGATGACCTAGTTAGGCCTTTGCAAGATCGACCGGTTAGGGTTGATCGAGAAACCCTGTCACTGGGCTATGCGGGTGTGTATTCCAGTTTTCTGCGCCATGCTGAAAAAGCGTCTGAGACCTATGGCTTAGAAACGCGAGATATTTTGGTTGAGCTGGGCCGGCGTAAAATGGTGGGTGGTCAAGAGGACATGATCGTCGATGTTGCGCTTGATATGCTAAAAGCCAAAGATTTAAATATGAGTATCGAAGACTACGCGGCTTCAATTGATAAGCGTGATCACAGTATTGCCTCTGAAGGTTAATCATAAAAATAGTGAGTGAGTTGTTGTATGTCAGATTTTGATTTTGAGTCGACCAGTCGACTGTTAGCGACCGAGCAAGGCAGTATTCATTACCACGAGGCGGGCAAGGGACCTGCGTTATTGATGATCCATGGTTCTGGGCCGGGTGTCAGTGGTTGGGCTAACTTTGAAGGCAATTTACCCTTTTTTGCTAAGCATTTTCGTTGTTTGATCATTGATTTGCCCGGCTATGGTGGGAGTGATCCAGTAGAGGGAAACCCGGTAATGGAATGCGTCAGTGCCTGTATTCGATTACTCGATGGCTTGGGTATTGATAAAGCGCATATTATTGGCAATTCCTTAGGTGGTATTGTTGGCGGTTATTTAGCGGCACAACACAGTGATCGCGTTCATCGCTATGTCACTATAGGTGGTTTGGGGATGAATTTGTTTTCTCCCTTTCCCTGTGAGGGACTAAATCTACTAACTAATTTTGTTGAAGACCCCACTCGCGAAAAAATTATTGCCTGGTTACGGTCGATGGTGTTTGACCAGTCTATGGTAACCGAAGAGTTAATTAATACCCGCATGGAAAGAGCGTTAGAGGCAAAAACATTAGCCACCAGTCGCATGATGTATTCGAGAGAAACACAAAAAGCTATGGCCGCAGCTTTTCGAGGGCCTGACGCTACCGCTAGAATCGCACATTTAGGTTCTATCACAGTCCCCACATTGGTCACTTGGGGTCGTGATGATCGTGTCACACCCGTCGATATGGCTTTACTGCCGATGCGTCTTATTCCTAATGCTGAATTGCATATTTTTCCTAATTGCGGTCATTGGGCGATGATAGAACGTAAACAAGAATTTGAAAGTGTGACATTAGCTTTTTTACAGCGATAAACCTCGATGCCAGATAATAACAGCTCCAATAGTGTCGCTGTCTCAATGAGTGCGACAGTGAATCAGGCTGAGGCTGATAGTTCATTTGAGCAACGTAAAGCCAGCCAGAAGCTTTCTTCACTGCGCTATCTAATTGCTTATTTAACACCCTATAAAATCTATTGCTTGGGTGCTTTGCTTGCCTTAATCGTGACATCTGGAATAAGCCTATTGATGGGGCAGGGCCTTAAGTTTGTGATTGACGCAGGCTTTGGTGAAAATTCGCTTGAACTTCTTAATCAGTCATTAGTCATTTTAGTCGTGTTAGCGATAGTGATGGCGGTGGGCACGTTTACCCGTTTTTATTTAGTGTCATGGCTGGGTGAGCGGGTCAGTGCTGATATTCGTACCGAAGTATTCAATCATTTAACCCGTCTCCATCCTAGTTACTTCGAAACCAATCGTAGCGGTGAAATTACTTCGCGATTAACCACTGACACGACTTTATTGCAGACCATTATTGGTAGCTCAGTCTCGATGGCATTAAGAAGTGCGCTAACGACGTTGGGCGGCTTGGTTATGTTGTTTGTGACTAATGCCTTATTAGTTTTTAAAGTGATATGGGTCGTTCCCCTAGTTATTTTGCCCATGAGTTTATTTGGTAAGCGGGTGAAGAAATTATCGCGCGACAGTCAAGATTCAATTGCTGATGTAGGTAGTTATGCTGGTGAGATTATTCAAAATATAAAAACCGTTCAAAGCTATACCCAAGAGCAGCAAGAAACAGTGGCGTTTTCGGGACAGGTAGAACGCGCATTTATGTTCGCTAGGAGACGCATTAAGCATCGTGCATTTTTAATCGCATCCGTCATTATGATGGTTTTTTTAGCGTTGGCAGTGATGCTCTGGTTTGGTGGCCGAGACGTCATTGACGGATTGATGACTGCCGGTGAGTTAGCGGCTTTTATATTTTATGCCATGTTAGTGGCGATGGGGGTGGCAACCATTTCAGAGGTTTTTTCTGATTTGTTGCGGGCAGCGGGCGCTACTGAACGCTTAATTGAGATTTTGGCGGTTGATAGTCTGATCGAACAGCAGGGTGATCATAATATTGCAGGCCCATTGAAAGCTGAGTTGGCGTTTAACAAAGTAAACTTCTATTACCCCTCAAGGCCCAAACAGCCGGCTTTAGTTGATTTTTCATTACAATTATCTGAAGGTAAAGTGATTGCTTTAGTGGGTCCCTCTGGCGCGGGTAAATCAACAGTTTTTGAATTGCTTCAGCGGTTTTACGATCCTCAGGATGGGGAGGTGCTGTTGGATGGTGCCAATATTAGCCGATTAGATCCTCAAGTTCTGCGGCAACAGATGGCCGTGGTGTCTCAGCAACCTGTTTTGTTTACTAATGATGTGGCCAGTAATATTCGCTATGGCAAGCCAGAAGCGAGTGACGACGAGCTTATAGCTGCGGCAAAAGCCGCATATGCGCATGAGTTTATTACCCGTTTACCCCAGGGTTATCAGAGTTTTTTAGGTGAGCAAGGGGTTCGTCTCTCAGGTGGACAAAAGCAACGCATCGCGATAGCGCGAGCAGTGCTAAAAAATCCTCGCATATTGATGCTAGATGAAGCTACCAGCGCGCTTGATACAGAAAGCGAATACCATGTTCAGCAAGCGTTAACCGCTTTAATGCAAGGTCGTACTACGGTGATTATCGCCCATCGATTATCAACCATTTTACATGCGGACAGTATTGCCGTGATGGATCAGGGGCGTTTAGTTGCACAAGGTGATCATGCCAGTCTATTGAAAAGTTCGCCGCTGTATGCAAAGCTTGCTCAACATCAGTTTTCTGAAGAATAATTGACCCTCTATAGCTTTGGGTGATTAATGGATACGCTCTACTGGCATGACTATGAAACCTGGGGGGTGAACCCCGCAAACGATAGACCATCACAATTCGCTGGTGTACGAACCGATATGGATTTTAATATTATCGACTCACCTCTAAATATTCTCTGTCGACCCAGTTTAGATATTATTCCTCATGCTAAAGCCTGCATGGTGACTGGCATGACACCTCAACAGGTTGAGCAGCAAGGGGTTAGCGAGCGTGAGTTTTTCGCGGCTATTCATCATGAACTGGCACAGCCTAATACCTGTGGGGTTGGCTATAACAGTGTCCGTTTTGATGATGAAGTGACGCGTTACGGTTTATACCGAAATTTTTATGATCCCTATGCGCGCGAATGGGAACACAATAATTCTCGATGGGATATTATTGATATGGTGCGCTTGTGTTATGCCTTGCGGCCTGATGGTATTCAATGGCCACGCCGCGACGATGGCGCGGTCTCATTTCGTCTTGAAGACTTAACGGTTGCGAATGGCCTTGAGCATCAGTCTGCCCATGACGCTTTGTCTGATGTCTATGCAACGATAGCGGTCGCCAAGCTGATCAAGCAAAAACAGCCAGAGCTGTATCAACATATTTTCGAGTTAAGGAAGAAGCCTAAGGTTTCAAGTCTGCTTGCCTTGGGTTCAACTAAGCCAATCTTGCATATCTCCTCGCGTTTTGGTCCCGAAACTAAGGCCGCTTCATTAGTGTTGCCGGTGGCGCAAAGCCTAAAAAATAAAAATGAAATTATCTGTCTGGATCTTCGTCACAAGCCAGACCCTGTGTTGGGTTTACCGGTTGAAAAACTGTCCTCGTTATTGTTTACTCGCTCAGAAGATTTGCCTGAAGGTATTGAGCGCATTCCAATAAAATCGATTCATATTAATAAATGTCCTGTCGTGTTAACCGCTAAACTGCTGACCCCAGCCGTTGCAAGCAGGCTTAATATAGATCTTGACGTGTGTGAGCAGCACCGACAACGCTACTTGGCCAGCACTCATTTGGCTGATAAATTACAACAAGTCATCGCTGTAACAGGCTTTGATAATAGTGGTAAAGATGCAGAGGCCTTATTGTATGACGGCTTTATTCCTAATAACGATAAGCGGCTAATGGCATCGGTTGTATCAGCTGATGCCCAGGCACTGTCCGAGAAAGTTTTTCCCTTTCAAGATGCTCGTTTAGTCGAGATGCTGCTTCGATACCGTGCGCGTAATTTTCCTGACAGCCTATCGTCAGATGAGCAGCAGGAGTGGTTTGAATTTTGTCGCGACAAATGTTTTTCTGGTGAGGACAGCCGATTAGAAAGCGAGTTAGAAAATATTCAGAATTTGAAGGGTTCTAATTCAGAGCAATTAGCATTGCTCGATCAGTTAAGGCAATACCTAGAAGATAAGCGTCAGCTTTTAATGCAGTAGGTGTTCTTACCTGTTAATTTCAATTGCTAAGCGATGCCCATGCTGGTTGAGCCATTGCTCCGCATGCTTTCTTTGCGGAAAAGTTTTTTCAACGGTTGCCCAAAATCGCTTTGAATGATTGGCATGGGCTAAATGGCAGACTTCGTGGGCGATAATATAGTCGACGACGAATAAGGGCGCTATGATAATGAGCGGATTATATTGTATATTTCCTTCGCTGGTGCAATGCCCCCATTTACTTTTAGTGCGACGATAACTGATTTTATTTAGTTTGTCTTTTAAGCCTAATTGATTGGCTAAGCTGTTGGTCCTTTTTGACATGTAGTGTTGAGCTTGTTTTTTTAGCCACGCTAAGAAAATGACTGTGCTCTTTTCCTCGATTTCATCACTGCTCAATGACATAGAGGTATTAAACTGAATGTCAATAACATCATCATTGAGGGTAATGGATGATCGCTTGCAATTGCTGTTTGGGTTGATAGTCAGGAGTAGCGGCTTTCCTAACACGGGTATAATGGATTGATCGCAAATGCGATAAATGTCGCTTAGTTGCAGTTTCTGAATATTGACTTGATGATGAATCCAATCTGCCTTGCTATGAATAAAGGTTTTAATCCACTTAAGAGGCGCTTTTAAAGGCGCTCTCACTTCTACAGTCGCTCGCTTTACGCTGATCGACAGAGTTTTTCTTTTGCTTCGTATAAGCTGGTAGTGAATCCCAGTAGTTGTGGGTTCAGGGGCTGTGGGTTCAGTTACAGTGCTAGGATTGATCGGCTTTAGGGTAGAGTCAGAAAAATCCAATATCATTTGTTTTAATGGCTCGACTGGGTGAGATTTAGTCACTTTCTTAGTTCTCTTGATCGGGGAATTTATGAACGCCAAGATCGATGCTCTCGACACGATTACCGAGCACTATAATATAGCCTTGGTAGCGTTCCTCTCCGGTTGATGTAAATTCAAACTGATAGTTCCTCCACCAGTGTAAGCGTTTATCTGCACCACGTTTAAACCAAACTCGGTATAGACCAACACTTTGGTCTAGCAGTTGTACTTGCATCAGTTGGCAGTGCTTTCTTACCGCTTGCAAGGTGAGTTCTCGAACTTTTAGTTCAGAGAAAAAGTACCGACCCAGCAGTAATCCTAGCGATAAAAAAATAATATGGTAGATGCTTAGGCTCATAGTTTAACTTTGTGACTGTATTCGATTCTAAATTACTGAGCATAACTTTTATTAATGATCATTTTAGATTATTTTGAGTCAGTTTAGCTCAATTTGGCTCAGTTTAGCTAGTTTGTATTGTAGACCCTGAATGGGAACATTTGTGTTCACTAGCAATATATTACGCAATAAAAACCAAAAAAAGTATTTTCCTTGTTAGGAATCGATTATATTAAAGAATCTACTTTTATCAATGCTAAAGGTGCTTTCTCGATGACAGATCCTGTGTTAATTAATCTTGATCAAGGCGTGTTAACAGTGACATTTAACCGACCAGAAAAAAAGAACGCTATGACTAACGGTATCTATGATCAAATCAATGAAGCCATTTCTCGAGCTGAACATGAGGCTCAAATAAAGGTTGTTGTGTTGACAGGGGCGGGTGATTTTTTTAGTGCAGGCAATGATATTGCTGATTTTATGACTCAGCCGCCTGAAGGTGAGACGTCTCCTGTGGTGAAATTATTACTGCGTTTAGCCAATACTGACATACCTATATTAGCAGCTGTGAATGGTCCCGCTATTGGCATAGGGACGACTATTTTGTTGCATTGCGATAAGGTCTATGCCGTTGATAGCGCTTTCTTCTCAACTCCTTTTGTGAGTCTTGGTGTCGTCCCAGAAGCGGGCTCATCTCTATTAATGCCCAAGTATTTAGGTTATCAAATGGCTGCTCGCTTACTAATTTTCGCTGAAAGAATTACTGCCGAAGAAGCAAAGGATTGCGGTTTGATCGGTCATCTCTGTGCTGTAGATCAATTAACAGAGGTGGTCGCCGAAGAGGCGAGGCGAATTGCTAAACTCCCCAAAAAGACTATTCGTCAGGCTAAACGGCTGATGCGTCGCAACGAAGAAACGCTGACTGAACGAATTGCATATGAAATGGAGCAGTTTGGTGAGGCCTTGCGTTCAGCTGAATCAAAAGAAGCGATGGCTGCTTTTATTGAGAAGCGCTCGCCCAATTTTGCTCAGTTTGACACTGAAGCTTAGGCTTGTTTGGGGCAAAAATAGGTTGATACCGTTAAAAGGTGGATGAGTGACAAGAAAAATACTCGACTTAAATTCCGATAATGTTGAAAGTGGCGCCATGGCACTGCTGACGGCTGCAGAGCGACTTTTTGCTGCTCAGGGTTTAGAAGCAGTTTCAACGCGAATGATAGCGAAAGAAGCGGGCCATAAAAATCACTCGGCATTACAGTACCATTTTGGAAGCCGAGACGGGCTAATTGAAGCGATCCTTAATTACCGAATTACACCCATTAATCAAGAGCGGCTTCGGCGCCTTGACCTTCTTCAGCATCGCGGTGAAGTAGTAACGGTGAGAAAGCTAACCGAAGTCTTTGTTCGACCTTTTGCTGAAGAGTTATTGAAGCCTGCTGAAGACAGTATTTATGTTTCTACTCTGGCTCAGTTATATGCTTATCAGCCCGGTCGCGAATTATTTCAAAAGAATCGAGATAGAAATCGCGCTATGTTTGAAATCACCAGCTTGATGATTAAGTCACTCAAGCCGTTACCGCTTCCCGTTATTCATCTTCGCTTGCAATTAATGGGTCGCCAAACAATGACAGCTATTGCTGAGTGGGATGAGGCTAGACGTATTAATGCGATCGAGCTTGATGCAGAATCACTTAAATGGCGGACCGAAAATTTAATTGATTTTATTGTCGGAGGCTTAATGGCGAAGCAAAGTGGTTAATTTTTTATTATTACGAGGTGTATTTTTTGAAAGTTGCGTTATTGTTAACAGGTAATGAATTGATGACGGGTGATACCGTTGATTCAAATTCTTCGAGGATAGCCCAGTCATTGGCTTTGCAAGGTTTTGATGTGGCCCATAAAGTCACCGTGGGCGATGACCTTGGCTTAATTGTTCGGGAGTTGCAAAATCTTACTGATCGATACGAGATTGTGATCGTCAACGGTGGTTTAGGCCCAACCGTTGACGATTTGACCGCTGAGGCGCTATCTATTTTAAGTGGCCAAGCACTAGCTGAAAATGCAGAGGCTTTAGTTCATGTCAAGAGCTGGTGTGAGGCGCGAGGCGTTGATGCTAACGCTGCAAACTTAAAGCAAACTATGTTGCCAGCTGATTCCGCTGTGTTAGCCAATCCGGTTGGCAGTGCGGTGGGTATACAGCTTTTTTTTAACGAGTCTTTATTGCTCTGTACGCCGGGTGTTCCCTCTGAGTTGACGGCGATGCTTGATGGTTCCATCACGGAGGCGCTTAAACGCATGTTTCCATTCGCTAAGGCTCGTTTAGTTAGACGCTTAAAGCTATTTGGTATGGGTGAATCTTCATTGCAGCAATTGCTAGCAGATCATTGTCCTGATTGGCCCAAAGAAGTAACGGTTGGCTTTCGCGCAGGTGCACCTTTGTTAGAGCTTAAGCTAGAAATAGATAGTATCGAGCATTTACATTTACGTGACGACTGTGAAGCCCAGTTGCAGAGTATCATTGGTGAATTTATTGTTGGCGAGAATGATGATAGCTTAGCGTCTGTGGTGGTTGACTTACTTCAACAGCGCCAGCAGCAAATAACGGTTGCTGAATCCTGCACTGGCGGTATGATTGCCTCTCAGATCACCGGCATTAGCGGTGTTTCATCAGTATTTGAAGCGGGTTTTGTGACTTATTCTAATACGATTAAGCAGCAACTTTTAGGCGTTGATAGTGACTTGATTCAGCAGTATGGTTCTGTCAGTGAGGACGTTGTGCGAGCTATGGCTTTGGGTGCCCTTGATTCAGCATCAGCAGATTGTGTTATCTCTGTATCGGGTATAGCCGGACCCAATGGTGGAACTGCAGAAAAGCCAGTCGGAACAGTTTGGATCGCATGGGGAAGTAGAAATAATTTGCAGGCTAAGCGTTTTAATTATCCTGTTGGAAGGCAGTTTTTTCAAACAATGATAAGCGCCTTGGCATTAGATTTAGTCCGTCGTTTTTTATTAGGTTCTACGTCGCTACCTGATTATTTTCAGCGGAAACTTCGATAGTATTTGTCGGTTCAATAAGGCTATATTATGAATGACAATATGCTAGACAATATCTACGAGCAGACCAGTAAAATTGCCTGGCGTGAGCTGGCTAGATTTTTTGCTGGAGGAAAGGTCTTGCTTGTCGATAACAGCCTTAACTTAGTGGAAGTGGCCGCAGCCGTATCATCAGATAGTACTAAAGTTGTTTCTCAGTGGGTGGGTGCCAATCAATTAGCTGCTGTTAGTGATGAGCAGGCGCTTGATTGGCATCAAAAAGATGAGCACCTTTGGGCAGTGGTAACGGCTCCTTGGGTACTAGTTCAGCTGATTAAAAAGCAGTAGATAAAAAAAAGACGTCCAATGGACGTCTTTATAAGAGGTTATTTTTGACCTGGAGTTGTAGCAGTCAAAGACTGTTACAAGAATGATCATAGTTCTTCCACGGTTAAGCGCCACTTTTTTAAGATTAAATGCGAATTAATTACCTATATTATATCATTAAACGGTCATAAATCACACTTTTGATTATTTTTCCTTCAGCCATTTTTTTTATTCATTAATAACCGATAGGTGTTGACTACCCTGATTAGTACAAGCTTGTTAATTGTCATATTGCTTTTTAAGCTCAGAGGTTGGTTTAATAAGGTGAAATATTGAGAACTATTTATTCTTATGATTCTATTTCGCTACCTATGTAGACAAATTTTTCAGACCAGCGCTGCGGTGACGTTGGTTCTTTTATCCATAGTCACTAGCGGGCGTTTAGCAAAATACCTGTCTCAGTCCAGTACCGGCGACCTCTCATCAGAAATTGTTTTTTGGGTTATTTTTTATCGTATCCCTGATTTTTTACCATTGGTTATACCTTTAGGTTTTTTTATCGGCGTATTGCTGGCTTTGGGTCGCTTATATACTGATAGTGAAATGGTAGTTATTAACGCCTGCGGTGTCAGTAAAAAGCGTTTAGTAGGCATTACCTTATTTCCCGCTGTGGTAGTCAGTGTTTTTGTGGCGTATCTCACGTTAATTGCTGCTCCAAGCAGTCTCAATCGATTGCAGGTTTTACTTGAAGAGTCAAACAATAACGATGCCTTTTCTTTTGTTCGGCCTGGTAAATTTCAGCAGGCTGATAATACTCAAAGCGTGAGCTATGTCGAGGCGTATGATCAGCAGAATAAGACAATTAGTGATGTATTGTTAGTTGATTATAATGATGAGGGCGGTGTTCTTATAATCCGGGCGGAATCAGCGCGCCTGACTGATAGTGATGTATTGGTGCCTCGTTATTTGAATTTATTAAATGGCAGTATTTATGACGGTTTTATCGGCCAAGCAGATTATCGTATTGCCAATTTTTCTCAATTCTCTCAGAGTTTGACGATTGTTAGGCCTAAAGAGCAGCTGCAGTTAGAAGTTGACGCTAAGTCGACGTTTGCATTATTTAATTCAGACTCAAATGCCGATATTGCAGCTTTGCATTGGCGCTTCTCTTTACCAGTTGTTGTGTTAGTGGTTGCTGTGATGGCGTTGGCATTAAGCAAAACTGATAATAGGAGTGGCCGTTATCTTAAATTATTGCCTGCTATTTTAATGTATTTGATTTATATAATTTCTATTACGACAGTTAGAACGCAGGTTGAATATGGCTCCCAGCCAGCAATAGCA
>MDTB01081975.1_pt1 | contig 10477 bp, 11 predicted proteins | sample 811161 | NCBI WGS metagenome assembly MDTB01 (sample SAMN05326650, study PRJNA326480) | marine metagenome | isolation source: seawater | place: Mediterranean Sea | collected 2009
ATGATTACGACACGAAACCCGTAGACCTATCGAGATTGCTCGGTAAAATGAATAAATTTCTCTAGCTGAAACAAACAAAATGATTGCTTAGCTGTGTCCGACCATCTTTTCCACAAAGACTTGTTTCGTCCCCTTGCAGCCCGAATGCGGCCGAAAGACTTAGACGGTTTTTTCGGGCAAGCGCACCTTGTTAGCCCAGCTAAGCCGCTTAGAGAGGCAATTGATAATGGCGCGCTGCATTCGATGATTTTGTGGGGTCCACCCGGCGTGGGTAAAACGACTCTTGCGAGACTAATTGCTCGCTCGACTGACGCTAATTTTGAAATCATATCTGCTGTATTATCAGGTGTAAAAGAAATTCGCTCAGCAATTGCAAATGCCAAGGAGCAGCGTGACCTGCGAGTCAAAAAAACTATTCTATTCGTCGACGAGGTCCATCGATTCAACAAATCTCAGCAAGATGCTTTCCTGCCTTTTGTCGAAGATGGTACCTTGGTTTTTGTCGGCGCCACAACAGAGAATCCGTCTTTTGAACTAAATAATGCACTATTGTCACGGTGCCGAGTTTACGTGCTGAAAAGTCTCAATCAAGATGATATTGAGAAGGTCATCGTTAAAGCAATTACAGACAAGGAAACTGGATTGGGCCAGCGCGACTAGCAGTTGGACGATCAGGCTCGGAGACTCTTGTCGTCGGCTGCCGATGGCGATGCAAGACGAGCGCTTAATCTTTTGGAGATTGCAAGTGATCTGGCGACACAGCATGAAAGTAAGCGAGTGATTGATAAGAAGACCATCGAGCAAGTTTTAGTTGGAGATACACGCCGCTTCGATAAGGGAGGCGAATATTTTTATGATCAGATATCGGCTCTTCATAAATCGGTTCGCGGTTCATCGCCAGATGCTGCGATATACTGGCTTTGTCGGATGCTCGATGGCGGATGTGACCCAATTTATATAGCTCGGCGGCTGGTTCGAATGGCTGCTGAGGATATCGGAAATGCGGACCCAAGAGCGCTTCAGATAGCAATGAATGCCTGGGATGCCCAAACTCGTCTTGGGAGTCCCGAGGGCGAACTAGCACTTGCACAAGCGACTATTTTTCTTGCCGTAGCCGCCAAGAGCAACGCGACATATAGCGCCTTCAAGACTGTCATGAGAGAAATTCGTTCTCTACCAAGTTATGAGGTGCCCAAACATTTGCGCAATGCTTCCGCGCAGCTTATGAAAGAACTGGATTACGGTCGAGATTACCGATATGCCCACGATGAGGAGAACGCTTATGTGGCAGGAGAACAATATTTGCCGGATGAGTTAGTCGGGAGACAATATTATTTTCCAACTGATAATGGCTTAGAGAAAAAGATTGGTGAAAAATTAACCTTTTTGCGTAATATGGATGAGAGAGCCAAGAACCAATAGTTGTTGTGCTTTGTCGACCTACCATTCTCTTTTGCAAGCACGCTTCGGTTTTGATTTATTTCGCATTTGCATTTATAAAGTCTATGACAATTTGCGCGAGTTCCGCTCCGGCATCGTCTTGAGAGAAATGTTTTGCCCCCTCAATCAAAACGTGTTTCTGATTTTTAGCTCCGGGAATTTCTTGTTGAAACTGAATTGCAGGAGCTTGCGGCTCAGAATCGCTATAGGCTGTCAGGAACGGCTTTTGGAATTTTCGGAGCTCAGTCCAGGCTGCGCGATTATCTGACATGGCTGGATCATCTGGAAAAAGCGGAATTAAACTTGGGAACTCACGTGCGCCCTGCATAAATTCTTCGCTGGGAAAAGGTGCTGAGTATGCGCGCTTTTCCTCCGCAGAGCAGTTGTTTACCCAATGAGAAATGATGTCGCCGGGATCAAATTCTGGGTAGGCATCACAATGCCTAATCCAGAACATAAATGGGGGATGAGGATCGAGCCCGGCCGCTGCATCTTGGGTCTGTTCGGTCATTGTGCGTGGTTTTTTTGGGTCTTCATTTTTCAAAGCAGTCTTCATCATATCTAAAAATGACAAGGCGGGTGTTTCGGCTAAGAGTTTCCTCAATAGGGAAGATTTATCTTCTGGCACACCGCGCGAATCGGGGAAACCGGTATTCGTTGCAACAATTCTGGAAAACTTTTCAGGGTTCTCAGCCACAGTGCGAAGGCTTATTGGCCCACCCCAGTCATGGCACACGATAGTGATGTCCTGAAGCGAGAGTTTGTTTATGAATTGTTTGAACCAGTACACGTGTCTCGAAACAGTGTAATCAGAGCGCTGGGAAGGCTTGTCAGACCGCCCAAAACCAACCAAATCTGGCACGACGACACGGTAACCTGCACGAGACAAGGGTGAAATCATTTTCCGAAATGAGTATGACCAAGTTGGTTGCCCATGCAGGCATAAAATAAGCTCGCCTTTTGAAGAACCTTCATCGAGATAATGCATACGGATCAAGCCACCTTCACAATCATCAACTTCCACATAATGGGGTTCATAGGGAAAACTGTGGAGATTTTTAAATCGCTCTTCGGGTGTTCTTAAAACTTTCATGTATACTTCCCATTAATCTTGTCAATTAGATTGGTTCTACCTGCTATTGTTTCAAACTATGCAAATTCGGTGGCAAAAAAAAATTCGGCGATTTGAGACAGGTGTGATTATGTATCTGACATATTGCATGACCCCACTCGTAGGTCCGGAGCCTAATCATCATCTTAGCAGCTGGTAATTGTCAATTTCGGATTTCATATCAATCGATAGCAACTCGCGATCTCGGAAAATCTGGGGCAAACGTTTGCGAGGATAGCTAGTAAATTTCTCTATGACCAACTTCCAGGAAAAGTGCGGGCGAATTATGGCTCCAATAAGCGTTTAGACCTCAAGAAAATTAAAAGAATAATCATAAACAAGAACCCATTTTGATATTTTAGGTACAATACTCGGCATCTGGGGCTGCTAAAATGGGCTAAGGTTTGGACAATATTCGCATTCAAGAGGAAGATTTTGACCTCTCTCAGGAGCAAAAAAGACTTCTGGGACTATCCTCAAAAATTGGATCCGTTGTCACTTTTACAGGGTTAGTTAGAGACTTTGAGGGACCTGATGAGATTGACTGCCTGTCAATACAACACTATCCAGGGATGACAGAGAAGCTTTTAAGAGAGATCTTGGAGCAGGCAAATGCTCGTTGGAGTTTGCTAGGAACTACTGTTGTTCATAGGTTCGGTAGTTTGTTACCTAGCCAGCAAATCGTATTGGTCGCCGTCGCAAGCGAACACCGGGGAGATGCTTTTCAGGCAGCACAATTTATAATGGATTACTTGAAAACTAAAGCTACCTTGTGGAAGCGGGTCGTCTGCGGACAGGATTCATACTGGATCAATGCAAAAGGGTCTGATGTACGCGCCACATCAAAATGGAATGAAATTCATGATCGAGGTTAATGGCTTGATATTGGCCGCGGGAGCCTCGAGGAGAATGGGCTTGCAAAATAAGGCGTTGGCTACTTTGAACGGAACAAGCTTAATCGAACGTGTGATCGATCGTCTGATGCCTCAAGTGGCTAAGATAGCTATTAGTGGTCAAAGAGAGTTTTTGGAACATCTTCCATTTGATGTCATTGAGGATGAACTCGGACCGTTCTGTGGGCCACTGATTGGACTTCATAGTGCCTTTAAGAGCGGCGAGCTGATGTCGTCGGATTACCTTATGATGGTCGCCTGTGACGGTGTATTCTTCCCGGCTGATTTAGTTGAAAAACTTCAAGATCATGTCAAACAGACTGATGCAGATATTGGTTGCATCCGATATGAAGGTTGTTCTCAGCCAATGTTTTCCTTGTGGCACAAGAGAACAGCGCCCAGTGTAGCAAGGGCGGTGCTAAAAAAGAAACAAGGAGGATTCAAGCCACTTCTCGCGAAACTGCGGTCGGTCTATCTCGATTGGCCTATGCATTCGGTCAATCCTTTTTTCAACATAAACACCCCAGCGGATTTGCAACACGCGGAGAATTTGTTATGTCGTTGAATCAACAACAGATGAATCGTTACAGCCGTCACCTTATGTTAGATGATGTCGGTGAAAATGGTCAGGCCAAGCTGTTGTCCTCTCACGTCTTAGTAGTCGGTTTAGGCGGACTGGGTAGCCCGGTGGTGCTATATTTGGCGGCGGCAGGTATTGGACGTCTATCACTTGTTGATGGCGACACTGTGGAAGAGAGTAATCTTCAGCGGCAGGTTTTATACAAGGTGCAAGATTGTGGACGATTAAAAGTAGACTCGGCGAAGATAGCACTGAAAGAGCTCAATCCTGAAATAGAAGTGGTCACTTATGCAGAGGACGTTTCGGAAGATATCCTTTCGACAGGTTTTGATGTTGTGGTTGATTGCACGGATAACATGGCAGCACGTCATCTGCTGAATCGCCATTGCTTTCAGAAAAGGGTTCCGATGGTTAGTGGTTCGGCTATTTGCTGGGAGGGTCAAGTAGTCACATTTGACTTCGAAAACCATCGTTCGCCTTGTTTTAATTGCATGGTCGATGAAAATTTGCCGGAGCCGCTTCTGATGTGCGGAAGTAATGGGGTGGTGGGTTCTGTGTTGGGGGCCATGGGAAGTTGCCAGGCGACAGCGGTTTTGCGGCTATTATTGGGGTATTTTCATCAGCACGGTGAGTTGCAGCGCTATGATGCCAAAAGGGGGCAATGGATGAATCTTCACTCAATTGCAAAGCCTTCTTGTGCGGTTTGTGGAATTAATTGACCAAGGGTCAAAAGACCAAGGATGATTGACCAATGACTGACAAAGACTTTAGCGAGCAGCAAGCATTGAATATCGCTTTGCTAACAGTATCTGACACGCGTACTTTTGATAACGACTCGAGCGGGAATTTCCTGGAAGAGGCTATAAAGACGGATGGGCATTACCTCGCAAGCCGCGAACTAGTAATTGATGATGTATATAAAATAAGGGCGATTGTTTCAGCTTGGATAGCTGATCCGTTGGTAGGAGTTATCATAACAACGGGAGGAACAGGTTTTACGGGTCGTGACAGCACACCAGAGGCCTTACACCCTATTTTTGATAAGCATATTGAAGGTTTTGGCGAACTTTTTCGACAACTGTCTTTTAATGAGATTGGTACTTCCACTATTCAATCGCGGTGTCTTGCAGGCTTGGCGAATAATACTGCAGTGTTCTGTTTGCCCGGTTCAACTGGCGCTTGCAAGACTGGTTGGAACGGTATTCTCCGTGAGCAGTTGAACAGCAATTTCCAGCCCTGCAATTTCGTTCATCACGTTGTTACCAAGCCACCCAAATGCTAACAGTTGAAGAGGCAACTCGCAATCTGGAATCATCAGCAGTTTGCAAGTCGGACTCCAAATCAATATTGCTGACTGAGAGTTTGGGTCATGTGCTTAGCCAAGACATAGTGCCAAACGTCGATGTACCTCCAGCGAACAATAGTGCGATGGACGGCTATGCTTTTTGTTACGCAGATGCGGTGTTGAAAAACTTCAAGTTGCCTGTAACTGGCCGGATACCTGCCGGAATTGCGCCACCAGTATTGTTAAAAAGCTCTGCCGCCCGGATTTTTACTGGGGCCGAAATGCCCACTGGAGCTGATACGGTTGCAATGCAGGAAAATTGTTCGGTAGAAAATGGCGAGGTTGTCCTCGATGCAACGGTGCTGATAGGAGCCAACGTGCGTCCGAGAGGGCAAGATATCCAATCTGAACGTCTACTCCTGCCCGCCGGAACAATGGTTCGAGCTCAAGAGATGGGCTTACTATCTTCGATTGGGAAGAAAAACGTCTCGGTTTTCCAGCCTCTCAAAATTGGCATTCTCTCTACGGGCAATGAGCTTGTGGAGCCCGGTGATCCGCTGCTGCCGGGGCAAATTTATAACTCCAATCGAGCACTTTTGACTGGGCTGATTGTTTCAATGGGAATGAAACCGATTGACCTTGGTATTGCAGAGGATAGCCCAACCGCTACTGCGAATTTACTCAAAAAAGCTGCTGAGCGGACCGATATAATCGTCTGTTGTGGCGGCGTTTCTGTGGGGGAGGAGGATTACGTCAAGCGTGCTGTTGATGAGATAGGATGCATCGATTTCTGGAGGGTGGCTATTAAACCGGGCAAACCAATTGCTTTCGGCGCTATTTCAAACGTCCCATTTTTCGGTTTGCCGGGAAATCCTGCCTCAGTTTTTGTCACCTTCAAAATATTAGTAAGACCTTTCTTGCTTGCAAGCCAAGGTTGCACTCATATAGGTCCCAAGGTGGTTGGTGCAAGAGCAGAGTTTGATAAGCAATCTGAAAACAGGGAAGTATATCTTCGTGGTCGCCTGTCGAGGGATGCATTCGGTGTAGAAATTTTTCCGAATCAGAGTAGTGGAATTTTATCATCAGCAAGCTGGGGAGATGTTTTCGTCCGTCAAAAGATAGGGGAAACCATTAATGCGGGAAATTTGGTGGATGTGATACCCTATAGTTTTTTGACCTAGGCTTTCTCTGAGGCAATATGTCGAAGGCAAATTCTTTAATAGATCCTTTTGGGCGTAGAGTTGACTATCTGAGGTTATCTGTCACCGATCGTTGCAATTTTCGATGTAATTACTGCATGGCGGAGGACATGACTTTTGTGTCGCGTCAGAAGTTACTATCTCTTGAGGAACTATATGATGTATCCGCCGCTTTTGTTGATTTGGGCGTTAGAAAAATTCGTCTGACTGGGGGTGAGCCTCTCGTGAGGAGAGATATCCTTAAATTGGTCAGGGCATTGGCAAAATTGCCGGATCTGGATGAATTGACCATGACCACCAACGGCAGTTATTTGCAGAGCATGTCTCAACCGCTTAGAGAGGCTGGGATATCGCGACTTAATATCAGCATCGACAGCCTGCAGCCTCAGCGCTTTAAGGCGCTGACTCGCGTTGGCAAACTAGAACATGTTCTGGCAGGCATAGATTCAGTATTGCAGGCAAATTTCGAAAATACCAAACTTAACTCCGTTATTCAGGCAGGAGTGAACGACGACGAGGTGATTGATCTTGCAACTTTCGCCATTGCACGCGGTTTAGATATCTCTTTCATTGAGGAGATGCCATTGGGTGAAATTTCATCGCACAAGCGAGAAAAGACGCAAATAACGAGCAAGGAAATTCGTCAACAGCTAGAAACTGTCTGGAATTTGGTGGACAGCGCTGAAACAACAGGAGGACCATCCCGCTACGCTAGAGTAGCAGGCGCGGCCTCCAAAATTGGCTTCATTTCGCCCATTTCAAATAACTTCTGTGGTGCTTGCAACCGGGTGCGTATGACAGCGGATGGAAGACTTCTGCTTTGCTTAGGTAATGAGGATAGTCTGGATGTGCGCGCGATAGTCCGTTCATTCCCCGGAGACATGAACAGGCTACAAAACGAAATTATTGGAGCGATAGGGAGGAAGCCCGAGCGTCACTATTTCGACCCTAAGCAAGTAGATATAGTTCGGTTTATGAATATGACAGGCGGATAAAATAGGCATCAAATGACACGGATTTATTGGTTGTCAGCAGGCCAATTTTTGATTTCGGTTCTGAGGAGATTTAGCTGTTGACTAACGGTATAAGGAATGCTTTTGATGCGTCAAAACATTCTCATCGTCGCTTTAATCCTCTTTCCGGAGATTGGGTTTTAGTGAGCCCAAATAGGGCAAATCGGCCTTGGTTTGGGTCAACCGCATCAGTCGATCTCCAACCACGTCACCGATTCGCTAATGACTGCCATTTATGTCCGGGAAACACCCGAGTTTCTGGGGCTATCAATCCGAATTATGAAGACACCTTTGTTTTTAGCAATGATTTCTGCCCTTTCTCGCCGGGCGATCTATCTTATGTTAGTAAGTCAAGCGATGAGCTGATGAAAATGCATCTTATCGAAGGTGCCAGCAAAGTGGTTTGTTACTCGCCAGATCACAGTAAGACTTTGCCAGAGTTGTCAAATCATTCTATAAGTAAAATTATTGACACTTGGTGCGTTGAACTTAATGAGTTAAGCCAAAAGTTTATTTGGGTGCAAATATTCGAGAATAAGGGCACGACAATGGGCTGCTCTCAGCCCCATCCTCATGGTCAGATATGGGCGACAAACTTTTTACCTACCGAAATTGCCCGCAAGGAACAGAACCTGAGAAACTATTATGAAGCCTTTGGAAAAAATCTTCTCCTCGATTATGTCTCAAAAGAACTGAAGGATGGGTGCCGAACGGTAATTCAGTCGGAGCACTGGTTGGCACTTGTGCCATTCTGGGCGGCATGGCCATTTGAGATGATGTTGCTACCAAAAGATCATGTGCTCAGGCTCGATGACCTAGACGCAGTTCAAAAAAAAGATTTGGCATGTGTTTTGAGAGAGGTGACCATACGCTACGATAACCTATTTGATTGCTCGTTTCCTTACACGATGGGTTGGCATTTTGCGCCATTTAGGCGGAGGCAGGATGGTAAGTTGATGAATGATCAATACTGGCAATTGCACGCTGTTTTTTACCCTCCGTTATTGCGCTCAGCATCGTCAAAGAAATTCATGGTTGGTTTTGAAATGTTGGCTGAAAACCAGAGGGACTTCACACCGGAGTATGCTGCTCATTGCCTACGCAATGTGTCTTCGATTCACTATCTGCAGCAATCAGACAGTTAAGCCTGATCGAATTTAAAATCTATGTTTCGAGGTTTGATGGAGTGGACCTTACAAAATTGGAATTGGTGCAATTGGCGCGACTGGCGCAGCGTATTTTCCTGAAATGTTACGGTTACCCGGACGAAAAACTGGTGCAAGCGCCTGCGCGAGTAAATTTGCTGGGTGAACATACGGATTACAACGACGGTTTTGTTTTACCTTGTGCTATAAACTTTCACGTAGTTGTGGCGGCGGCAAGCCGGCCAGACAAACTTGTTAGGGTGATTGCTGCTAACTATCAAAATCAACTAGATCAGTTTGATTTAGACAAGGATATAGTGCCTCATCAATATTTTCCCTGGGCAAATTATATCCGTGGCGTGGCAAAAACTCTCTTGTCTCATGGCAAGATCTTGGCGGGAATGGATATTGTCATTGCAGGCAATATCCCACAAGGAGCAGGATTGAGCTCATCGGCTGCGTTGGAAGTGGCCATCATTCAAAGTTTCGCAAGCGTTTTCGGGTTGGATATCGGCGGGAAAGAAATCGCTGCGATTGGTCAGCAAGCTGAAAATGAATTTGTTGGGTGCCAATGCGGGATAATGGATCAACTTGCCTCGGTAGAGGGTGTGGCAGGGCACGCTTTGCTAATCGATTGTCGATCATTGGAAACTCAGGCGATTAAGATACACGACAATATGCAAATCCTTATCATTAATTCCAATGTCCAGCGAGAGCTCGTGGATAGTGAATACAATCTGAGACGCTTGCAGTGTCAGGACGCAGCCCGACTATTGAATGTGAGGGCGCTGCGGGATGTCAGTGCGATAAGCCTCGATCATTCATGGGAGAGTTTGCCGGAACGGGTGGCAAAGAGAGCCCGCCACGTAGTAAGCGAGAATCAACGAACTCTGGATGGAGCAGACGCGCTCGAATTTCGAGAGCTTTCAAAGATGCAGGCGCTTATGGCAGAATCGCACTTGTCGATGCGAGAGGACTTTGAAATTACCGTGCCGGAAATTGATCTAATCGTTAACATTGTTAACGAGAGTTCAGGGAATATCGGCGGTGCAAGGATGACCGGCGGAGGGTTTGGCGGCTGTGTTGTGTGCCTAATGCAAAAAGAATTGGTGAGTCAGGCATGTCTCGCACTGGAAAAACTATACTCAGAGAAAACAACCCGGGTCGCCAGTATTTATAAGTGTTTTGCGTCAGATGGAGCCGGTGAAGTGCCATGAATATCATGGCTAACCGTTTTAATTCATCCGTTTGTCGTTCTTCCAAGCTTAATTGAATAAAAACCTTTAACACTGAAATTGCCCTAAAAATAACAATGTAGATAAGAGTGTGATATGTCACAACTGTCCCCCCTAGATTTACGCATCTTTGTTTTCTATGTGCTGGCTCTAGTTTGTTTGGCATATTTTGTGTCAAGAGAGAAAAAAGGTCATGAGAAGAATACAAGTGACTATTTTTTGGCAGGTAATAAGCTTCCATGGTGGGCAGTAGGCGCGTCTCTCATAGCAGCAAATATATCAGCAGAACAAATTATTGGCATGTCGGGTTCTGGTTATGCTATTGGCCTAGCTATTGCCTCCTACGAGTGGATGGCGGCGATTACGTTGATATTAGTTGGTAAGTATTTTCTTCCCATCTTTCTAAAGCATGGGATAGTTACGATGCCGCAATTTCTGGAGCAAAGATATGATGCCAACGTGCGCATGACACTTGCTGTGTTCTGGCTGGGCGTCTATGTCTTTGTGAACTTAACTTCAATCCTGTGGCTGGGCGCACTGGCGATCAACACGGTAGCGGGTGTTGATATGGATGTC
>MDTB01055557.1_pt1 | contig 10476 bp, 10 predicted proteins | sample 811161 | NCBI WGS metagenome assembly MDTB01 (sample SAMN05326650, study PRJNA326480) | marine metagenome | isolation source: seawater | place: Mediterranean Sea | collected 2009
AGGTGACAATCAAGGTATTACTGCCGAAATAATTCGCGAGTATCTATTGTACCTGGAAAACAGCGGAAAATCAAAAGCCACGATTTCTACTACATTATCAGTACTAAGACAACTTTTCAAGGATTTGCGCAGATTGGAAGTAATTGATGAAAGAATATACAATGATCTTTTAGAAATAAAATTTAAGAGACAAATTGGTCAAAGACACAAAACTTGGTTGGAGCAAGAAGAAGTACAAAAATTATTGAATAACCTCAATTCAGAGAAAATGAGTATTGTAAGAGATAGATCGCTGATTGCAATAATGACTGGGTGTGGACTAAGGCGTTTTGAAATCTCTGATTTAAAAATAACACAAATGAAAGAAGTTCAGGGAAGATGGGCTTTTACAGACATTAAGGGAAAAGGAGATAGATACAGAACCGTTGCAATTCCTGAATATGCAATGAAATGTCTAGAGGAATGGCTTGATATCAGCAAAACTGTGGGTAAAACAGACAGAATTTTCTTTTCAATACGCAAAAACGGTGAAATTGGAAATACAATGATAACTCCACAAGGAATAAGGGATATCGTAGCAAAACATTCCAAAAATATTCTTGATAAACAAATATTGCCTCATGATCTTAGAAGAACATACGCCCAATTATCCTACAAAGCTGGCGCTCCATTGAGACAAGTACAACTAAGTTTAGGACATAGTAGTATCAGAACAACGGAAATTTATCTAGGGTTAGACCAAGATTTTACTAATGCTCCAGGTGATTATCTAGAGATTGAGGTGTAAAACGTGTCTCTTGGCTTTAGTAATTCTGCCAGGAGGTATTCTTCAAAATAGTGATAACCCATGGATTAGAGCCCTTGGTGAGCTAATTTGGGACATCATAATTTTTATACTGGAATTACTGTTCTTTTCCTGATAAGATATGGAACCTACAATGATTGGAGCATACGTAGGTATGTTAATGGTACTAGCTGCCTTTGCTGCTGAAACAAGAGGTATTGTATCAAGTAGATCTTTCAATTATTTACTCCTAATGGCAATTGGTGAGGCGCTACTAACTGCAAGAGCATATGTTACTGGTGAATGGCCTTTTGCAGTACTTGGAGGAATTTGGGCTGCCTTCGCAATCTATTCAATAATGAAACCCCCGCAAAATTAATGTCTGATTGATAGTCAGTGAAGATTATTATCCAACACTCAATGCTTGTAATACGCTTAAAGTCAATGCCACAACTGAAGACCCCATAAATGTAAATTTTAATCTGGCTGAAGTAATAACTGAAGCCCAACCTGTCAAAGACAGACCTACTGCCGAGAATAAAACTGCTAATTGATATTCATCTGCAGCATTGTTTTGACTTTCTGCTATGCCTGCTAATTCTTGACCCTCAGCCTCTCTCAAAGAAGCATATGCATACATCTCTTCAAAGTACTGATCATCAAATGGTCCAGTAGTACGATTATCACTATCTACAGCCGATTGTGAGAGACCTGAAAAATAAAACATAGCGAGGGATTCATTACCATCATTTGAAGCTATAACATAAGAATCATAAGAATTCATATCATACATTATAGCCTGATTAGCTTCTAAATATAGCGAATTAGCTTCTACGATAATCGATTGTGAAGAAAAATAATTATGTGTAGAATTAGAATCTTCCATGTGTGAATAGTATGCTGTTGAAGCTGTTAGTATTGAAAGTAAAGCGATTAGGCCTGCAATAGACCATTCTGTTTTGCTTTCAAAATTGGACATTGATTCGTCACTCATAGTAAACTACTGAACTGCCTTTCAAATAATTTGTGATAAAGTAGAACTCTATCTAGTTCCTCAAGATCTCTCCTTAGAGTCACCAAGGTCTCAGTCGTTTCATTATTCTTGACCGTCTAAGGCCACAATCTTTTCAATTGTATCTTTATAAATATAATCTTCTAAAATCCCTCCATCCTTAAATGTAATAGATTCTGGATCACGATTAAAATATCTGTCAAAACTAGTTACATTCGTTTTAGATTTAATGTCTATGGCAAAACCGTTTATTTCACTAAGTTTATAGCCAACGTGTCCGGCTCGCAATAATTTTCCATTGTAGGCAATAATTGGACAATCATATTCAGAAACTGGAAAAATTCCAAATTCTTTTAAGCGGTTAGTCATTGCTCCATCTAAATTACGTTTCAATTCTAATCCGCCCCATATATCAAATTCTATCTTATCCAACAATGGCCTAGCCAAGCAACGTCCTAATCCTATAGTCTCATCCATCCTGTGCGCGTCGTTTAATTTACCATATCCTCTCCAATACGCTAATTTTTTGAGATTACTTTCGTAAATATAAAAATCTTTTATCCCTATAAGTAAATGCCCAGAATTAATTTTTTCGGCGTAGAAATTTATAATTTCTTTTGTTATTATATCATCAGACCCCATGATGATTACAGCATCAGGGTCATATTTTTTTGTCATTTTAAGACCATACTGCCATTTATTACTCATTGGTTGATTTTCGTATTCAAAATAATGAAAGCCAGCACCTTCACATATTTTTCTAGATTTGTCTCCCTCGGAACCAATAGCTACGAATTCTAGGTTCACTGTACTTTTGACATCTTTTTTTAACTTTGAATAATATGATAGTATTATTTTAGTTAACTTTGGCCTTTTCCAAACACAAGTCAACATTACTAAGTTAAGTTTTTTGCCTTCTTCACGTGGAGTAATCTTTGCAATTTTCTTAGTTTGTGAATTAATAAAGTATTCAGTATTTTTTATATTTTCAAGTTTTGTTCCCCAATTTTCAGTAAAATTTTTTTCTTTTTCATTGTCATTTATTTTTTTAGCAGGTAATGACGAAGCTGCCCATTCGCTCAACCCTAATATACGAAGCAATAGTAGTGAAAAAAGAGTGAATTTATGCATTATTTTTCTTTGTAAAGTAATTTTTGGTCTTTCCTTGGTTATAATGCTATCAAGTTCATTTTTTTTAGTTTTAGGTTTAGAAGTATTTTTGTATATCTCTATTATTTCTTTTGGTTCTCCAATAGCTTTTATCTTTCCATCATCAATTAAGACAAGTCTATCACACATTTGTTCTAATACTGGTAAACTGTGAGAGACAATTACAACAGTAGCTGCCTCATCAACCATTTCTTGCATTCTTTTATTTGATTTTTCTTTAAAATCATAGTCGCCAACACTAAGCACTTCATCAATAAGTAAAATTTCAGATTTTACCGCAGATGCTACAGAAAAGCTAAGTCTTGTTTTCATTCCAGATGAATAAGTTCTCAAGGGTTTGTCAATTGACAGTTCTAACCCAGAAAAACTTATAATTCCATCAATTAGACTATCCATAGTTTTCTTGGAATATCCTAGTATACTTCCGTACAGGTAGATATTTTCACGACCGGTCAAATGGACGTTAAATCCGATTCCTAAGCGAGCTAAAAGCGAAATTTGACCTTTAGTACTTACAGTTCCTTCATCAGGACTATATATTCCAGAAATAGCTCTTAAAAGAGTACTTTTCCCAGATCCATTTCTGCCAATTATACCAACAATTTCGCCTTCAAAAAGTTGTAGTGAAACGCCATCTAGAGCAATAAAATCGTCAGTTTCAGTTGCTTCCAATTTTAAGAAACTGGAGATAGAATTTTCTATGGTTCCGAAGAAAGGTTTTGTTTTTGGAAATTGAATAGTGACATTATCAACGTCCACATTTACTTTGCTCATAAATATTTCACCACTATTGATTCATAACGTTTGAAAATCATTGATCCCAATATTAAACTAGTTAAACAAAAAGCAACTGAATAAACGATATAGAAAGTGTCAATTCCCAACTCAGTTCCATCAAAGCCACTGCGAATCATTGAAATTGGTACAACCATTGGATTTAACATCAAATAATCAACCATACTTTGTCTTGATTCAGGTAGCATTTTTACCGTCCACATTACTGGAGATAAAAACAGTCCAGCCCTGGTTATGATTCGGAATAAGTGTTCAATGTCTCGATTTAGTGTATTAAATCCAGAAAACATTAAACCTAAACCTAGCCCTAATGAGGAAACTAAAATGAGCCCTAAAGGAACCATAATAAGTTGTGTAGTAGGCAGAATATTCAAATAAATCATAAAAGGTATAACAACTAAAAAGCTGAATACGGTAATAATAAGATTTGAAATTGTAATAGATAATGCGAAAATTTCTCTTGGGAAGTAAACTTGTTTAATTAATTCTCCGTTTCTAGTTAAAGCAACTACAGAACCGTTTAAAATTTTTGAAAAGAATGTCCATGTAATAACTCCAATGATTACCCATAGTGGATACTCAGGTTCATCTCTCCCTGCAATCACTATAAACAGAATAAAGTAAACTCCTGACAGTATAAGTGGCTCAAGTAAGCTCCAAAAGAATCCAAATAATGAATTACGGTATTTTAGTTGGATATCTCTTCGAATAAAATTGGATAGTAGAGGAAAATAAGCAGTTATATTTTTCGAGATTAAATAAGGTCCAGATAAAAAGTGGTGTTTTGGATGTCTATTACTTAACTCGGGAATTTCAGATTCATCTACCGATTTTATCATGGCTTAGGCTACGCCACAGATTTCTTATTATTTCTTTTCCAACTATTTTGTCTAATTGTAAGAATAGCTAAAGGTATTAGAATTATAGTTGTAAAAACCCAGAAAGGAACTGCCGGAAGAACTGCAAATGCTCCAATTTTGATTACATTTGCTTCTCTGAATATTGCAAAGAAAACTTGGTGCAACACAGATATAACAAGTATCGCCGTCACATATCCCGTTGGCATAGTTCCTACTAAAAGGGTAGACAAAACTAAGAAATAAATCATAACTAAAGGACCCATTACTAGCATTAGTAAACTTAGATAAAACAGCACTACCGCACCAATTGGTCTTTTCCACATGTGAGTAGACGCCATAATTGCTTCATACAAGTATCCTTTTCTCCATCTGCTTTGTTGGTTAATAAAGCCGCTCATTGAGTCTGGGACTATAGTTAATGCGTTTGCAAATGGTTGATAAACTGTATCATATCCATTAGCCAAAACAAGTCGTGTCAGACTGCGATCGTCTCCATATGTTCTTACTTTACCAAGGAATTTCTGGTTTACCCATTTCTCATCAGCAACACTTTTCAATATTTCAGAACGGTATGCCGAAAAAGATCCAGTACAACAGACTACAGTTCTAAAATATGATTCAGCCGAACGGAATAATCCATAGCTCAAATAATAATAAAATTCTTGCATTCTGGTTAGCAAGTTAGTATCTGCATTTCCCACTCCAGTATTTCCGCAAACAATCGCTATTTTGTCATTACTGAATCCTCTTACAATCTGAGAAATCCCATCTTTAGCGACTTCAACATCAGAGTCAATTAATATTGCAATTTCACTATTACATTCTTTTAGAGCTGTGTGTATTGCATTTCTTTTACCACAGTTATTTTCTAAAGTAATTACTTTACATCCAAATTCTTTACCTGCTTTAGAAAGCCAGTAGCTGGTATCATCTGTACTGCCATCGTCTACTACTGTTATCTTTAGTTTATCCTTTGGGTAATTGCCCCTTACCAATGATTTTACAGTCAAATAAACTTTTTTAGATTCATTCCAAGAAGTTATAATTGCATTCACTTCGGGATTATATTTTCCTTTTTTTATCAAGGACGGAGAATACAGCATAAAAAATATGTATCTTCCAACTATCAAGGTAGCTAGTGAAACACTGTATATTACAAAAAACCAATGCAATTCTAAAGCCATTGTAATCTTAACATAGGCTCCTAATAAAATGAAAGCGACAAAACACATCCAGAGTGCAATTTCATAATGCCTTGTTTTTATTTTAAGAAGCTTTCTCAAACTAAACCAGGGGCCTTGGCTATTACTTGAAATATTATGCTCTGCAACCATAGTTCCATCGAATGCTAATATATAGTTTTGAATACTCTATATAACAGTAGTTACTTCGTCGAATGTTGAATTTTTTACCTTGAGAAACATTAAAATATTAGATTTCACGAAGAGCTAGCAACAAGAGCAATTATTTTAATACGACAATCTACGTATTTGTGTTCGCTAATCTATAATATATTTATACATTTCTAGTATAAACATAATTTAAGAATAATGTGTCCAGCCTTCTGGAATATAGGCATGACTTAATGCCATAATATATAGGAAACAAAGTCCTAGAAATATTATCCTAAGAGGTCTAAAGTTTGGTGTAAAAATATTAAGCCAAAAATAGGAATATAGGAATAGTAGAAGAAATCCTTCTAAAGAAGGAAGATAACCTGCCGTTCCACCGTCGCCAAAACCCCACCAATCGCCCCACACTGTGGGTTCTGCTCTTTGATCAGCCCCTCCGGAACCAAAAACCCAAACATCAAATTGAATATTTGGCGTTGTAGCCGGCCCTCCGACTAACAATCTTACTAATCCTTCCAATATCCTCAATGGTGAAAAAAATAAAATCCAAACAGGATAGCTAATGTATGGTGCCATTCCCCATAATGGCATTACTATTCCAAATATTGCCTTAGCTCTCCAGTTTTGAAGAAATGCTGGAGTAGAAAGTTCCACGCCTGAAGTTTCGTACAACGGCTTATTGGCATCTTCACTTGAAAGCTTTGAATCGCCTTCTTTCCATTTACGATATGCTTCACTATTTTGTGAAATATCACCATCTAAGTTGGCTTCATATGATGAAGAGGGCCAACTCCTTGGCGATGCTGAACCTGGCCAACTACCTAACTGACTAGGATTTTTCTCGTTAGATGAAGCTGGACGCAATCGGTCTAATGGTACGCTTGCTTCAAAATCTCCATCGTCAAATTTGATATCATAAGTATTTCCATTAATTGATACGATTGTGCCTCTAAAGTTGATGCCTCGATTTTGCCAATTACATTCAACTCTATCGCCAACTCTAAAGGACATGATTTGAGTACTACTAATCCCTAATTAAAATCTTTAGTACTTTCAAACCTTCTGTTAGGCTAGCTAGATCTGGTTGAAGAATTATACTAGAATCTATTTTATGAATTCTATTGTTTTTTATTGCAGATGTCTGGCCCCATCCTTCTCTTTTCTTGATAGAGTCAATATCGCCTGTTTTACCAGACATAATTATTCAATAAAATATGCTATTAATACTTGCATTGCATAAATATATATAATCTCAAAAAGGAAGCTAATTAGGGCGCACTAATAAATGGAAAATATTTCAGACTATATTATCATTCTTAGCTATATGGTTTTTTTGAGCTATTCTCCAGGCCCAAACAACATTTTGTGCTCAATAAATGGAACAAAGTATGGATGGCAAAAGACAATACCTTTAATCTTTGGAATGGTTTCTGGATTCTTTCTTGTAGGATTCATTACCAGCCTAAGTATTGAATTCATTAAAGGACAAGAAGATTTACTAGATTCAATGAAATATTTCTGCTGCACCTATCTTCTATATCTGTCATATATGATAGTAAACGACGATCCAAACCAATACAAAGAAGATGTGGAAGCCTTAGAAAGTCCAATGCAATTTACAAATGGATTTGTATTACAATTTATCAATGGAAAAGTAATTTTCTACTATATTATCCTGATGACTGTTTACGCTGCCAGATTAGGTAGTGCTTACTCAATAAAATTTGGATTACTATTAGGTGCTTCATTTGTTGGACTAACTGCAGTTTCTACATGGACAATAATGGGCGTTTTTCTCAGAAAATATTTGTCTGACCCCAACCGCGCTAAAAATACCAATTATTTGCTAGGATTCTTGCTTGGAATTGTAGCTCTTGATTTAGCGTTTCACGAAGAAATAATCGGTCTTTTCTAACTACTCAATTTACTAGGCACTAGTGCACAGCAATAAAACATTAAATTTATATACGCAAATATTGGTGTTTATACATGTTAAACAATCGAACTCTTGGTTTGACCGTTTTAGTTGGCTTGCTTTTCGCAGGAAGTGCTAGTGCTGAAACAACACCATTGTCAGAGAACGACATGGTTGCAGTAAGTTTCTGGATTGCAACCGCAATGATGTTTGCTTCAACTATATTCTTCCTTGTCGAAAGAAGTAATGTAGCTCCAAAATGGAGAACATCAATGACTGTCGCTGCATTGGTAACTGGTGTCGCATGGTACCACTACACATACATGAGAGACCACTGGGTCGCAACGGGTGAAAGTCCTTTAGTTCTAAGATACATTGATTGGTTGATTACTGTTCCACTTCAAGTTGCTGAATTTTATCTCATTCTAGCAGCAATAGGTGTTGCATCTGCCGCGCTTTTCTGGAGATTATTTGGAGCATCTATCATAATGTTAGTATTTGGATTCCTCGGAGAATCTGGACAACTGGACGCAATGTTCGCTTGGGGTATTGGAGTCCTAGCATGGGCCTATATCGTCTATGAAGTCTGGGCTGGAGATGCAAAGAAAGCTTCTGAAAAAGCAAGCGAAGGAACACAACTTGCTTTCACATACATGACATACATACTTACCTTTGGATGGGCTATCTATCCACTCGGTTACCTCTACGGAGAGGGAGTCTTTGGAGACGAAGACTTAGACATGCTAAACATTGTTTACAACATCGCAGATGTAGTCAACAAGACAGCATTCGGTATGATGATCTGGTATGCTGCAACAGTAGATACTGCTGCTGAAGCAGAAGATTAAGTCGTCACGGTGTCGCCTCTTAACTAAGGGGCGGCTCCAAACCGCATAAGTGTTAATCCTAATTTAATCCCCTCTATTATCACCCTATGAAAGTAGGACTTGTCATTAGTCAAACAGATCCTGAAACTGTATGGAATGCTTTTAGATTTGCTAATTTCTCAATAAACAAAGGCCATAAAGTTAGAACATTTTTAATTGGAAAAGGTGTAGAATCTGTCGATATTGTTCACGAAAAATTTAATGTTATAGAAGAAGTCAACAAATATATCGATAATAAAGGTGAAATATTTGCTTGTGGAACATGCCTTGTATCACGAGATAAGAAAGGAAGCAAAATATGCCCTATGTCTACTATGAATGATCTTATGGAATTAGTAGAAGAATCTGATAAAGTGGTTTCATTCTGATTTTTTACCAATCCACTTTGAAGCCTGGCGCCTATAATACTTTTTGAATTTACGATTAAGATGTTTCATCTATGTTCCATCCGTAAACTAAAGTATCATCTAAAAACATTACTGTAATAGGAAAGTCTTTATAAAGATTAATAAATTAAATAATATATTTAACGTTATTTAATTATTTAATTTAAAAAGTGCAAATTTCTCCACAAGTGTTACTAACTACTCCTGTAAATAAAAACCCAAAAACCATGTCATTTACTTCTTTAACTGGTGCAATCAAGTTATGAGCTAATGAGTGTGAACTTTGTGGAGGTGCTATATTAGATTCAGGAACTTCAGGGAAATCTCCATCAAAATATACCAACGCTGAACCCACGATAGGAGCATCTAAAATTTCAAGACCATAAGGCAGTCTAGTAGAATTACTGAGAACTGGAACTTGTGCAGTTCTACTAGCCCTATCTGAACTGAGCATTGGCACCTGAGCATCGTTTACAGAATGTATTGTCAAAATAGTATTAGAGCCTAAAGTTACACTATCTCCACTACTCATATTAATTTCACCATCATCAATAAATGGTAAATAAGTTTCAGGATCTGTAGAATCCCATAATTGCTGAGCCACTGATATCATAATAGCTCTATCATTCCTTGATTCATAGCCTAAAACACTATTGAATATTATTTCAAATTGGTCATAGTTAGTTGACCTTTCTACCATTGAAGAAAAACCTGAACCGCCAACCCACAGAACGCCTCTATCTATGTCTGGAGAAAGTGCAATTATGGTCGGACCATATATCCCTCCTAGTGAATAGCCCATGTAGTAAACTTCATCAGTGTTTACCAATTTTTGCTCTTCATCATATAATTCAGGAATATCTGAGCAAACTCCCTTGATTGTTCTAATCATCGAAATCTTGTTTATGACTGCCTGTTGAAGCCTATCTGCCTGATATTCAAAATAAAACGGTTTCACCAGCATATTCATTACAGTATCATAATCAGAACTGCTCCAACCATACAAATCTGTGGCAATGAAAGATACATTGTAAGCTTGTGTCCACTCCCTAGCACCTCCACTAATTGTTGATTGACCATTACCCATAAATCCGTGTCCAAAAACGACAAGAGGACCTTCACGAGCTTCATCTGCTAAATTTTTGGGAATCACTACAGTAAATGGAACTTCACTATATCCAGTAAATAAGGGAGTTCCATTAGAATCCCTACTCATAAGTGATGGAGGTGTTTCTGGGTTCAGCAGATATTGAGGAGTGGTAATTGTACCTGTAATTCTCCTAAAAGTGATATTATCTTCACCATAATCATCCTC
>MDTB01077132.1_pt1 | contig 10476 bp, 28 predicted proteins | sample 811161 | NCBI WGS metagenome assembly MDTB01 (sample SAMN05326650, study PRJNA326480) | marine metagenome | isolation source: seawater | place: Mediterranean Sea | collected 2009
AAAGCAATTAATGAAGCAGCTAATATGTGGAACAAGACTAAAGATCCTAAATATAAAAAGCTCTGGTATAAATTAGTAAAACAATTTTCTGAGGAACTACATGCCAGTTCAAAGTAGAGACTACGGATCAATTTTGTACAACCATTACCTCTGGTGTCTCGACCAAGGTCGAGACACTTCTTGGTGGCACAAGGACCAAGCTTCAAGCATCAAGCATCAAGCCTCTTCTACGAAGAGTCTTGACAAGAGTTTAGCTATGGGATATTCTAGGACTATAACTGATGGTAACGCGCGTCATGCGCAGCTCAATGCGAGCCCATCACGGATCCCTGGTATTTCGGGCCGTCAGACGCATAGTAAAACGGATGTCAGTCTCCCACAGGAGCAATCCGGGCGCAGGCACCTGCCAGGGATAAAAACTTCAAGCAACAAGCGTCAAGCAGCAAGCATCAAGCACCAAGCTGTTCCAGGTAACAAGCACACGGTTCAAGGCCCAGGCACCAGGCACCAAGCTCTGTGCCACGGGCAGCAAGCTCCGCGATCCTCGAACCAGGGTACAAGCGCACCTCAGCATGTTTCTCTGACCTCGGACCAAGGGTCCGAACTATGATGTAAGTATTGTGTGGATGTGTCTTATGCCACGCAATTTGGTGTGGTGAAAATCTAATTTTTTTACCTCGTGTAACTTTAAATTCTACAGTGAAGAATATATTATTTTTGTTGTAGCACAACGCATCCGGCATTCCAATTAAGCTTAAATTTTCTATACGATTGTATATAATTTCAGGGGAAGCTTTCTTAAAATCTTGGTACAATTTACGTTCAGGTTTCATACAGTTTTTAAGGTTACAGATGCACTTCTTTAGTAATCTTTCTGTAGTTTTTTAGGTAATATTAAATTTGATGGTTTCTCTGTTTTTAAAACTAATCTGTGCGCGCTATGTTGTTCAAAACCCACAATGGGCATAGCATGTTCATGTACTTCCATACGTTTAACGGCTGCTAGTTTGCCATTTACTTCTACAAATATTTGAGCATTTTTAATTGCATCAGATCCTTCGGTAAATTTTCCAAGAAATTGTTGTAGATCTTGCACTCGCACTAAATTACACCAGCTTTTTTCAGTTGTTGTATTTGATTATCAACTTGATCAGCAAGTCTGTAATTATCTTTAGTTAACTCCTCTATAATTTTTTTCTGACCAGTTATTTGGCTATCAAGATTAGCAGTTTGTGCTGCTTTCATTTTCCACTCGTATAATTCCTTTCTTAATTCACCATTCATCGCTCTATGTACTTTAGAAATACCCTCTAGTTGAGCTATTCTTTTCTTTTGTTCTGAAATTATTTGTTCTAAATCATTGGGTCCCTTTCTACCAGGATCTAGATCATGATGTTTTAAATCATGTTTAAAGTCAGGCCCTGTAGCATGTGATCTACCAGAGTCTTCCATTTGTGACACCTGAGCTGCAAACTCTTCAGCGTCTTTTTTAGTTGTTACCATTTTTTACCTTTTTTATTTTTAATAACTTTGCTTTCATGTATGCATTGACATTATAGGATTGTTACCTTAAATTGTCAATATGGGAGTACCAAAAAGATTAACTGAAATGCAAAAAAGATTTGCTGAATTGCTTGTATTTGGTGGACCAGATGGGCCACTAACAAAAGCAGAAGCAGCAAAACTTGCTGGATATTCTCCAAATAGATGTAGGCAAGAGGGGTCTGAATTAACAAACCCTAGATTAAACCCATTAGTAGCTAAATATTTAGGAGAGCTAAGGGAAGAAAGATTAAAAAAACATGAAGTAACTTATGCTAGTCACGTTGCCGAGTTGAATCGGATAAAAGAGATGGCTTTGAAGAAAGGTTCTTTCTCATCTGCTGTAAACGCAGAAACAAACCGTGGCAAGGCAGCAGGATTATACATAGACAGAAAAATAATAAAGACAGGGAAAATAGAAGACTTATCAGAAAAAGAGCTAGAACAAAAAATGCAACAGATATTAGAAGATTATTCACAGATTATTAATGTTACCCCCGAACCAGAAAAGATCGAGGGCAACAAGAAAAAGAAAAATTAATCTTTAGATTCTTCGTCTTCATCCTCAATATCTTCATCTTCCACATCAACATCATCTTGCATTTCTAGAACGTCCATGATGTTTGCGATTTTGTTTTCTAACGCTTCCACCTTTTCTTCTAGTTGTTCGATTTTGTTTTTGTTTTCGTCTTCGTTGTTTCCGAACATGTTTTCTCTCCTTTGGTTGATTGAGTCCCCATACATACTTGCTTGTCCACAACCAATCAATCATTTTGTTTCCTATGTGTTGGGTATTTTTTCCATTTTAATAATACAACCGATAGGAAATATATTCCTATCAGAAAAACATTCCTCTTTAATATCGTAGGAACTAAATGTGTATAAAAACTTTTTTGTTTTTTTGTATACATAAGCTTGGGTAAGCATAATGCTTGCCTCAAATTTGTCAAATTCTTCTGCAGTTGCATGCGCGCTGTCTCCCGTAATGTCTACCCATTTAATTTGGTAGAAATAATATTTCTTTTTGTTTATAATTGCCGATTTAAATCTAGATTTTTTTCTACTTTTCTTCTTCATCATGCCATCTCTTATTTATTTTGGAAGCCATCCACACTGCAATAGGTATGCAAAGAATAAAGGTAAGCTCCATTGCCTCTTTTATAGAGTAATCAAAATATCTATTCAATATCGTTGTAATCAATACTGGTAGGAAACCACCTACTAGGACCAATATAACTATTCTATATTCAAACGGGATCTTCATATAGTACTAAATACCACAAAATGTCTTTTTACAAACCCTTTTACGCGCGTACGAGCGATTAACTGTACGTGTTTATTGACTTTTTTGAGTATTGGACATTTTAGACATTTTACATTTTCGTAAAATGTCCACACTTTAGCTAGTAATACCAACACTTCTAGCTCATTTGGACATTTTACATCCAATTTCAAAAATTTATTTTTCAAAAAACTTTTCATGAGATTTGATACTATGTATAAAATGTCCGGATGTCATATTTATGCCACATTTAAAACACTTTTATGCCACTAATAAGAATTTTTTCTTTCTTTTTATTCATTCTGCATAAGGCAACGTTGGTTCCGATACACCTTATGCAGCCAGTATAGTCTTCTTCACCTTACCAACTCGGCACTCTTTGCGATCAGAGCTGTCATGAAGACAGGTACTTTGCCTGTTGAACAAAGGGTTCATGACCCACCTTGTTCAAGGCGTTTCCCAATCACTGGGTATCCCATGTTATACGTGATCTAATTCTGAATGTCAACCCTTAAAATAAAATTATATATAATTAGCTGCTATAGATATTCTTTCTATATTTTTGCTTTTAAAAGGGAATACCATGTGGGACAAGAAAGAAGGAAAGATAAACATATCTCCTTCTTTAGGCATGGTTGAATATAAGCTGAGAACATCACGTGGTTGATATTCTCCGTATCTAAATGACAAGAAACCAGGGCCATTATACTTTTTCTCTGCGCCTTCAAATTTTTCAATTTCTTCCTGTAATTTTTTAGGAACTTTTAAAAAAAGCACGGAAGAAAATCTAGAGCCAGGGTGTATATGTGGAGGATTAAAATCTCCTGCTTTCATATAATTAACCCAAGCTTCCTTAGTTTCTATAGATATTAATTCTTTATTGTAAAAATTTTTATATAATTTTTTATAAATATCTAATTGAGGTAAAATTATTTTTTCATAATTTTCAGTATTTAAAAGATATTCATCTTTGAAATGACCCGCTAATCTTTTATGATTACTTGTTTTTTTATTACAAATCTTTGTTAACTTTTTAAGTTGTTCCGGTGTAAGAGTAACCTTAGCTAAAAGTGGTCCAAAATATGGAAAGAAAAAATTAATCATTTTTAAATATAATTAATATTAATATTAAATCTTGCATGTTCATCCGTACAGTTGGTGCTTGAGTGAGGTTTAGATGGATTAAAAAATAAAGCTCTGTTGGCTATTGATTTAACTTCTTTCCCATTTTCCAAAATTGTTGCACCATTACAAGTATTAAGAGAAAAAATTAAACCTTTTGTAGGAGACTCGTAGTCTATATGTTTTGGATGAGTAATTTTTTTATCAGATCTAGGATAACAATTAGCTTTAGCTCTTATCAAGAAACTGTAATTAATTTTTCTAAGTAGAATTTGATTTAGCATTGGGTACCACTCACTTGAGCTCCCTCTCCCATTCTTGTAGAAGAAGTGGATAAAATAAAACATCTTTTTATCACTTTCTTTTTGGTTAGCATTTACAGTGCGTATGTAATAGTAAGGAAAAGAATTACCTAGACATATATCTCTTAACTTTTCAAACTGCTCTTTTGGAAGAAAATTATCTATAACTTTCATTTGTCTCCTAATTATTTTTTAAATTATAATACATATCAAGTCTAACCAAGAATCTATGTTTCCAATGTCTAAGCTCTTCATCACTTATCTTAAATTCATGGTAATATAGATCTGGTGTGCATATCATTATAACACCCTGTTTAATCTTGCTGCCATACACGTGGTCGTGTGCCATTGCGTATGCTGCTACCTGTAAGAAATAGTCATCTATCCACTCTTTTCTCTTTGGTTTATTTGCTTGCTTAAAATCTATGATGGTTTCCATATTGTCGTGCATACACACAAGATCCGTAGCACCTGCATACAACCCAGGATAAAATAATGTAACCTCTGAGCCATACCATTCAGACACAGGAGAAAGACCTATCTCTATAATCTTTTGTGCCATTGGTTTTGCCTCTAATCCTATTTCTGTAAGATCCTCGTATCCTTGCTGTAATACATACGCTTCAACAAACTTATGCATTGCTGTACCTCTTCGACTAGAATAGTTCTTAATTCTTTCTGACTCTTCGAACCCAACCTTAGATATCCATTCATCTAGTTTCTTACGATCTTTGGTCTTACCCAAGATAGTCGTAACACTCGGCAGCCTTTCGCCGGCTATATCATAGATCCGTGATCCATGGTCCGTGGCCCGTGTTCCGGTGAGGTAGTTATATTTCGCGTTCTTCTTCATTCGATTCCAATTCTACTTTAAGCGCGCACCATTTCGCATGGAGAGGCGTAACGGACCTCGGCCCATTGACCAAGTAGTCAACGATATTAGTTCTATGTAAATACTCTTCAAACTTATCTAATTCCCACTTTTTACAATTACACCCTGGGTAATGACGTTCGTTAAGACATCTACCTAATCTATTTTCTTCATAAGACTCGAGTAAATGTTCTCTTAAACTTAGTTTCGGATAGTAAACATCACGAGGCTGTCTCATTTCTTACTAGCCCACCACTTATCTAAACAAAAGTACCATATTGAGTTAAGTAAAGGTTCAACAACCGCGTCTGTCATAGCTTCGTAAATAGTTACATAAGCCACAGCCATTATGACTCCAGCCGCAATACAAAAGTGACCAACCGTATAAACTAAAGTCCTAAGTATAGTAGGTTTATTGTCAATATAAAGTTGGTAAAGAGTCTTTTTAATCTTCTCGAGCATAAATTCACAAATAGTTTTTCTTATAATATTTATAAAATTTTTTATCTTTAAAATATTCCGCAATATCTTGAGGTGGCACTTGGCCAGATACTATACACTCAGCAAGATTTTCGTATTCTGATTTTTTTAATTTTCTTTTCATTGTTAAGGAGTATAGGGCACACAACCTGTTATAATCATAAAAAGACTAAGTACAATCATAGTCATAAAAGTACCAAATATAAAAGCAAATATCTTATCCCTTGGATCCATCTTTACTCGCTTTAATTTCGCCGTCACTAGTATCTTCAAACTTAACGTCATCTGGTAGATTAGCTAAAGGCACATGGTCTGCTACATTACCACTTACTGATATCCTGGTACCATCAGAAGTAAAAGGCGTAACATAATGAATCAAAGACGCTGGAAATATAAACATATCTCCTTCAGTTGGGAAGTGAGATTGATAAGTTATACATCTACGATCAGCTCCTGAGCCGTACATAAATTGTATACCACCTGGTCCAGCAGATCTTCCTTCATATGCTTTGTTTTCTTTTTTTAATTCTTCAGGGATCTGTAAATATATCACAAAAGATAGAGCATCCGAGTGATCGTGAGGTGGATTAGACTCATGTTTCTTTTGGAAATTACACCATAAAGATCTTAACAAAAATTTTGGTTTTTCTTTAGTTCCCCACCCATCAGTTTGTTTGTATTTATTGTAGGCAGCATAATATAAATTTAAGATGTCTTGTAAGTAAGGTAAAAACATCTTCATATTTCTAAACGCAAACTCTTCTTTGATTACACCAGCTAGTTTTTTTCTATAACTTAAATGTTCTTTACGACTAGCCCATGCTTCTTTTAACATTAGTTGTCTTAACGATTCTGATATTTTTATTCTAACTAGACACGGACCCCAATGATAAAAGTAATAAGGTACTTGTCTTTCTTTTGGTTTATCTGTCATTAACGTTCTCCATTTTCATTTTATTATCACTTAATTTATGACTTCTACGATACTCAGGCCAGTCACACACATACGTGTGTACGTTCTGTTCAGTTACTATTTTAATAATGTGACCTGTCTCTGTAGCTTCTATATTATATTTAACATAATTTGGTATACGACTCCAACTGTCTCCTTTAGGCATAATGATTTAACACTTTCTCCCATTCTAATTTTTTTGTTTTTGCAAATGGGTAAAGCCATGTTGCTAGCAACCATGTGTCATGATTAGCAAAACGCATTCTCCATTGTTCTTGTTTACCAATCCAAGACTTGATGGGCAGTCTGTGATTGAATGATCCAAAACCTAATATATCTTTTACACTTTTTATAGTTTCTTGGTGTGTCATACTTATTTCAGCTCGTATGTCCCAGCACTGGTAGGTACGTTTGTTACTGGAGGTTTTTCTCTTTGTTTTTCTAATACCCACATGCCCTTCACCATCAAATAAACCAGCAAGATAAGCCAGATCGGTTTCACTCGGCTTTCTTCTTTTCATTAGTTTGAAAAGTCCACTTGATAACCGATGTTTTCGGATCGAACTCAACGTTCTTGCATCCCGTTGTTAAAATAAAAATCGTAAATAAAACGATCAACATCTTTTTGTACATATTTTTTCAACTCTCCTTCTGACTGGCATATCCAGCATTGTTTTATAGCATTTTTTTCTTCGTTTGTATCTATCTTAACGTATCCGTTACCACCGCAATTATTACAAATTCTTGAATCGCGTTTGGGTTCCTGGATGGACGATATGTGTCCATTTCTTTCCCCATTTTTTACCACTATGATAACCTCCTTTATGTTTTCTTCCTAGCTTACCACCAATTTTATACTTAGCAGCTAACAAGGCATTTTTAATTTTCATACCTTTATTGACACCTGTTCTAATGTTGTCATTAAACTCTCTGATATGTTGTTTACGTTGTTGTAATTGTTTTTTTAATTTTCTATAAACATAGTTAGGATCTCTACCAACTAGATGACAAACGAATTTAAAATCTTTACATTCGCTTTCTATCCAACCAATTGAAATCATAGCTTCTCTATAGTCGCTTGAGTATACAGCATCGTCAACAGCTTTCGCTATTACTGCTATCCACAAGTTTTCTTCAGGCTCTTTTTTTCTACCTAGAAGATCTAGGGCGTTATTATTTGCCGTTCCCTGACTTCTGAACTGTGATCTTGCCATTTAGTTTTTCTGCTTTCTCGTTTGTTAAAGCTTCCACAGTTTTAGATATTGACAGTGGTGTCCCACCTGGCAATAAAACTTTGGACAACTTCTTTAATGTATTATATGTATCATGTGTTAAAGACACATTTCTGTATTTACTGATATCTGTCATAACCAATAACTTATAGGATTATATATAAATGTCAACCAAGTTTTTTCTAATATTACAGGTGTGTTCATTTTTAACTGGTGATTGTAAACCAGCAGTACAAATGCCACAGTTATTTAATACGTGGGAAGAATGCGCAACACACGCACACGTTGATGGACTCAAACTTCTTAAACAAGAAGGTTCTGCAAACATTAATTCTTATAAGTTAGCTGTTAAGTATGGATGTTATCCAACTCAGAGCTTGTAATTATGGCAAAAATATGATATGGGGTGAGTACTTTCTCACCTTTAAAACCTATCCATTTCTCTCTCAGGATAGGTTCGTTTAAAATATAATAGCACCTATTATAAAACCGACAGCAAAACAAATAATTTCAGTTCTATAATACAAATGCCATACATGAAATTTATCAATGTATTTTTTTATCATTTACAATAGTGTCCTATCATTAATTTTCCTTCTTTAGTATAATTTCCTTGTTGCACGGGGTCCGTGTTCCGTGAGCCGTGATACTCGGTGTTTGTTACACGCCACTCTTCTCCCTGTTCACTGCACGTCAGGTTTAGGTTTCTCGGATACGTCATCTCTTGAAGACCGGTCATTGTCATCAGGAGTATCACCAAAAATTTCATTCCATCTCTTTCTATATAGTTCGGTGGTTGGACGAGTTTTACCATCCCATTTTTTACCACGTTCTTTATTCATCTGACTCATACTTTTATGTTTCATACTATTTTATAATCACCTTTGTAAACAATTTTATTACAGTCATTAGATTTTTTATTTACATAATCAATAAAAAACATTTTGTCTTTATCTAGTTTTTTAATTAATTTATGTAAACTCATTTCTGGTATTTCTTGATAAGTGTCTGGAACAACTGTCCATTCATCTGTATTAAAAACGTTTGTGCCATCTATAGGTTTTATTTCTTTTACTTTATATCTGTATTTCATAATACCTTATTTTATAGGATAGAAAAAGTAATGTCAAGGATTATTTTAGACTGCTGTCTCTTGGTTCTAAGCAGACCTCCAGTCCAACAGTCTTCAAGAAAGATAATATACGATGCTTCCCACTGTCAAGATAGAAAATAAAATAATATCTAACCAAAATAAAATTATAATTATCGTCCAGAACATTTATATCCTACAACTTTAATTGTTTTACCTTCGCTACCGTAACCATAATACTCGTAATACGTGCGTCCAGTTAGTGATGTTTTCTTTTTTGGTTTTGATTTAATTTCATAATGATACCAAGACTTACAATTTTGCGGTTCCCATATCTCCACAAACTTAGTTGATTTAATTTCTCCTGTAAATGTTAAGTACAGCAGAGAGATCATCACGACCTTTTCCACTACGGCCTCCCTTGGCCCACACTTGGTTTATGATTTCTTTTTTCTGCTTTATTCATACGTTTTTTGTGCCGACCTAATTTTCTAGGTGTTCGGTGAACGTATGTGTTAACTCCAAATTTATATTTCTTCGCCATTTTCGTAATCTATTTTAAATTTCATACGAGTATTTCTGTCTTTCACGGGCATATATTTTATTTCGCCATTTACTTTCTGTTCTAAATCTGTTCCACAATTAGTGCATCTATAAAAAGCACCATCAAATCCTATTAAAACAGTGCTGTAGGTACACTCCGGGCATGTGCCTTTAACTAATTCTGTTTGAAATAATTTTGTCATTAATAATCCGTAAATCCTACAAATTTAAACTTATCTTTATCCCTAACGTAAATTTTTTTCTTGTTAGGTTTTATACGTGACCTATACTTACGTGTTCTTAGTTCTTTTGCAACAGGGTTTTTTCTTTCTTTTCTCATTAGTCTAGTATTATTTTTCTAATACTTTTTTGACCCATGTATATTTCTGTTTCTGCTTTTGACTTAATACATTTGTAGCTAACGTTTGGGTTGTAATCTCTCTCAGCAACTCTTTTACCACGTAAGCAGGTTGCCATATTTTCTTGTATTCTATGCTCTTTAATCTCTCCGTTAATAAACATTAAAAGTGCTACTACAGTTTCAACCATTAGTGTTTTCCTCCGTTAGCAAACTCTCTTTGTCTATCTTTTAACTTTTCAATATCTGAACTAGCTTTCTCTACTTGTTTTTGTAAAAATTCAATGTTCACTTTGTTGTGCATACCATCTTCAATAGCTTTATTCAAACGATCTACAGACTTATAAAGATCCTCCACCAACATGTAGAGCTCTGCTTCTCCAGAAGATTTACCTAATTGCCCTCTTGGGTACTTAATTCTAAATTCTGTATTTTGTTCTAGATCTTTTGATATTAATTCTAATTGTGTTGAGTGTGAATTTAATGTTTCGTGCAATCCAAAATATGCCCAGGTCCCTATTGCGACCATTGTAATTAAACTGGCAACTGTTTTCATAGGCATTTGCACAGCTGCTTCTTCTGATATTTTTAAAGGTTTATTTGCCATTCTTTTTCTTGTAGTTGTCTAGTGTTATCACATCTGGATTATCTTTTAAATACTGTTGTTTTAGCTCTGTCCAATAGCTAATTTTAGGATCGAAG
>MDTB01103870.1_pt1 | contig 10476 bp, 21 predicted proteins | sample 811161 | NCBI WGS metagenome assembly MDTB01 (sample SAMN05326650, study PRJNA326480) | marine metagenome | isolation source: seawater | place: Mediterranean Sea | collected 2009
AAATCCTTCTAATGAGGAAAGTAATACTCTACGAAGAGCATTTCCTACGGTTAATCCATAACCAGGTTCTAGGGGCCGGAACTCAAATTGACCAAAAATATCACTTGAGTTTACCATATATACTCTATCCGGCTTTTGGAAATTTAATATTGCCATATAATAATTATTTAACTTTTCTTAAATTGTTTAACTTTTCTTAATTAATTTTACTTAGAATACAATTCTACAATCAACTGTTCCTTAATGTTTTCAGGAATTTGAGTACGCTCTGGAACTGCAACAAAAGTACCTCTAAGTGTATCAGAATTAAATTCTAACCACTCATATGAACTTGAATTTGATGTCACAGAATCTTTAATTACTTCTAGAGCTTTCGATTTCTCACGAACTTCAATAACATCCCCTGGACGTAAAGAAAATGAAGGGATATTTACAATCGTACCATTTACAGTAATGTGACGATGAGAAACCAACTGACGAGCACCACTTCTAGAAGGAGATACTCCCATTCTATATACAGTATTATCAAGTCTTTTTTCACATAGTTGCAAAAGAATTTCGCCAGTCACACCTACCTTAGAAGAAGCTTTTTTATATAAATTACGAAATTGCTTTTCTAAAATTCCATAGGTGTATTTTGCTTTCTGTTTTTCCAAAAGCTGAACTGCATACTCAGACTTCTTAGATCTTCTTTTCATATTCCCATGCTGTCCAGGAGGATAATTTTTTTTATCCAATGATTTATCAGCACCGAAGATGGCTTCGCCGAATTTACGAGCAATTTTAGTTTTTGGACCTGTATATCTTGCCATGTCTTAGATTTTATACTAATTAAACTCTTCTTCTCTTTGGTGGTCTACAACCATTATGAGGTTGAGGTGTAACATCGATGATTTCAGATACTACTATACCATTGTTATGTAAAGTACGAATTGCCGACTCTCGACCATTACCAGGGCCTTTTACATAAACCTTAACTTTTCTTAAGCCAGCTTCATAAGCAACTTTAGCACAATCCTCTGCAGCCGTTTGAGCTGCATAAGGTGTATTCTTTTTAGAACCCTTAAAACCTTGCTTACCAGCTGATGACCAAGATATTACCTGACCTGAATTATTTGTTAAAGAAATGATAATGTTATTAAATGACGCAAATATATGTGCCTGACCTAAAGCCTCAACCTTAACATTCCTTTTTTTATTTGATTTAGCCATAACTATATATACTATTTAGTTGCTTTCTTTTTATTAGCAATAGTTTTTCTTCTCCCTTTTCTAGTTCGGGAGTTATTCTTAGTTCTTTGTCCTCTTAAAGGCAAACCAGAACGATGACGTTGACCTCTATTACATCCAATATCCATCAATCGCTTGATGCTCAATTGAACTTCAGATCTCAATTCACCTTCAATAGTATAGTCAGATATGATCTTACGAATTTGCGATAATTCATCATCATTCCAATCCTTAACCTTTGTATTTAGATTAACACTAGCCTTTGTGAGAATTTCCTTTGCTCGAGTCCTACCTATACCAAAGATATATGTTAACCCAATTTCTCCTCTTTTATTTGTAGGTATGTCTACCCCTGCAATTCTTGCCATAAACTATGATTTTGACCAGGATATTAACCCTGTCTTTGTTTAAATTTAGGGTTCTTCTTGTTTATTACATAAAGACGCCCTTTTCTGCGTACTATCTGGCAGTCAGCACTTCTTTTCTTTATTGATGCTCTTACTTTCATCTTAAAATAATTTAATATCTATACGTAATCCTTCCTTTTGTTAAATCATATGGGGACATAGCCAATCTAACCTTATCTCCAGGTAACAATTTAATATAATGCATTCGCATTTTCCCAGAGATATGAGCAGTTATAACGTGTCCATTTTCCAGTTCAACTCTAAACATAGCATTTGAGAGTGATTCAGTAATCACTCCATCCTGCTCTATAGATAATTGTTTAGCCATACACTAATTTTTCTTTTTTAATACTTCATCTATATAATCAAATGAAGATAATATCTCTGCTTTACCTTTTCGAACCACAACAGTGTGTTCAAAATGTGCTGAAGGTTTCATGTCTGCTGTTTTAATTGTCCATCCATCCTGTAATTGAATTATTTGCTTACTTCCCATATTTATCATTGGTTCAATAGCAATCACTAACCCATCTTGCAACATGACTCCTCTTCCTCTTTTGCCATAATTAGGAACTTCAGGGCTTTCGTGTAGTTCCTTTCCTACTCCATGACCAACCAACTCTCGTACAACAGAATAACCATTTCTTTCTGCATGTAACTGAACAGCATAACCAATATCTCCTATTCTATTTCCAGATACTGCCTGTTCAATTCCCTTGTAAAGAGCATCTCTAGTGACATTCAATAGATTTCTAACCTCTTCATGAACTTTCCCTACCTCATAAGTGAAAGCAGAATCACCAAAAAAACCATTTTTTTTAACTCCACAATCCAGGGATAAAATTGTCCCAGATTGCAAAGGATCACTATTTGGAATCCCATGTACCACCTGCTCATTTGGTGAAACACATAATGTATTAGGAAATCCACTATAGCCTTTAAAAGCTGGAACACCTCCATGGTCTCTTATGAACTCTTCAGCTATCCTATCTAACTCAATAGTAGTGACGCCTGGCACAATTAATTTCGCAACTTCAGCGTGCGTTTTAGCAACAAGTAAAGAACTTTCTCTAATTAATTCAATTTCTTCCTCCGTCTTGTAATAAATCATAAAAATTACATTCCTGATCTACCACTCAATCGTCCAGATTTCATTAAACCATCATAATGTCTATTTAACAAATATCCTTCAATTTGTTGAAGTGTATCTAAAACTACTCCAACCATAATCAACAATGAAGTACCACCAAAAAATTGTGAGAACGACTGATTTATTCCGGCATTCATCGCAAAAGCTGGTAGGATAGCTATAAGTGCTAAAAAAACAGAGCCTGGTAAAACAATTCTAGACATGATTGTATCTAAAAAAACTGCAGTATCTTTTCCTGGCTTTACTCCAGGAACAAACCCCCCATTTCGTTTCAAATCGTCAGCCATTTGATTCGTATTCACTGTAATTGCTGTATAGAAATACGTAAATAATATAATTAAAAGAGCAAAAACAAGATTATACCAAAATCCTGCAAAATCTGAAAACGTAGTCACAAAAGATTGAACACCTTCAGAGTCAGATAATCCTGCAAAAGTGATTGGAACAAACATAATTGCTTGTGCAAAAATAATTGGCATCACACCAGAGGCATTAACTTTTAAAGGTAAATATTGTCTTGTTGCAGCAATCTGAGCTGTAGCTCCACGTTTTGCATATTGAATAGGAATTCTACGTACACCCTGAACCAAAAGAACAGATGCAAAAATGACAAGCATCATGATTACTAATTCAATCAAAATAATTAGTGGCTTAACTCTACCTATTTCAAATAAGAAAGACTGAGGAAGTACTGCAATAATCCCAACCATAATTAACAGAGAAATTCCATTACCAATCCCTCTATCTGTAATTTTTTCTCCAAGCCACATGGCAAACATTGTTCCTGTGACTAGTATTATTATACTAGAGAACCAAAATGAACCACTTGATAATAAAAAGGCTTCTGCTGGCAATGTTGCTTTAAGATTTGCAATATAACCAGGTGCTTGGAAACATGTAATTAATACTGTTAAGTAACGAGTAATTTGACTTATTTTTGTTCGACCACTTTCACCATCTTTTTGCAGCTTTTGCAGATAAGGAACAGCCATAGTCATCAACTGAATAACAATAGATGCTGATATATAAGGCATGATCCCCAATGCCATTATAGAAGCCTGAGAAAATGCACCACCAGTAAACATATTTAACAAACCTAATAGACCATCAGAAGTTTGATTTTGTAGAGCATCTAGCTGCTGTGGATCAATTCCAGGTAAAGCAACAAAAGACCCTAAACGATATATAAGTAGAAAACCCAAAGTAGTTAATATTCTACCTCTCAACTCATCTATCTTCCAAATGTTTTTTAATGTCTCTATAAAATTCTTCATAAGTATGAGGGCTTATTAAAGTGTTGTAACAGTACCACCAGCCTTCTCAATGGCTAATTTTGAAGTAGCTGTAAATTTATGAGCAGTGACATTCAACTTAACTGTTAAAACACCTCTACCTAAAATTTTGACCAAATCTTTTTTGCGAGCTAATCCATTAGCGATAAATACGTCAATATTAACATTATCTTTAATCTTTTTAGCATCAGCTAATTCTTGAAGCGTATCAAGGTTAATTCCTTTATACTCTATTCGATTAACATTCTTAAATCCAAACTTTGGAACACGACGCTGTAAAGGCATTTGTCCACCTTCAAATCCAACTTTCTTAGAATATCCAGAGCGTGATTTTTGCCCTTTATGTCCTCTCGTTGCTGTTCCTCCATTTCCAGAACCCTGACCTCGTGCAATTCTTTTTTTATTTTTAACCGAATTTTTTGCCGGCTTCAAAGTGTTTAAATTCATCTTACGATTCCTTTATATATTTTTACTTAACTTCTTCTACTTCAATCAAATGTTTGATAGAGTTTACCATTCCTAATATTTGAGGGGTATCTTCATGCTCAACAACATGATTGATTTTTTTCAAACCTAAAGCTGCTAAAGTTCTCTTTTGGCGTTCTGGTCTATCAATCTTACTTCTAACTTGTTTTATTTTAATTTTAGTCATCTTTCTAAGATTATTTAGCGTTAAATACCTTACTCATCGATATCCCTCTTTGTGAAGCAACAGTTCTTGCATCTCGTAATTGTAGTAAAGCATCCATTGTTGCCTTAACTACGTTGTGAGGATTTGATGAACCTTTAGACTTTGCAAGTATATCATGAATGCCTACAGATTCAATTACTGCACGCATTGCTCCACCAGCAATTACACCAGTACCATGAGATGCAGGACGCATAAAAATACGTGAACCTCCAAACTTACCATTTTGCTCATGAGGTATAGTTCCATTAACCACTGGGATTCGATACAAGTTTTTCTTTGCGTCTTCTGTTCCCTTTGTAATGGCTGAAACAACTTCTTGAGCTTTTCCCATTCCATGTCCAACAACACCTTCCTCATTACCAACAACCATAATGGCAGAAAAACTAAAGGTTCTTCCACCCTTAGTTACTTTAGTAACACGTTGAATCCCTACCAAACGCTCTTTCAGCTCTATACCTGAGGGCTTTACTTTTTCAATATTATAGTACTTACTTGCCATACTTTTTTTTAGAATTTAAGACCACCTTCTCTAGCTCCATCTGCAAGAGATTTAATCCTTCCGTGATACAAATAACCATTTCTATCAAAAACACATTCTGTAATTCCTAAAGAAATAGCTTTCTCTGCAAGGGATTTACCAACAATACTGGCTTGTTCAGTCTTTGTCCCTTGAGATTTTAAGGTTTTATCCGTAGAAGATAAAGATAACAATGTAGTCCCTGCTGCATCATTTATCAATTGGACATAAATTGATTTATTGCTTCTAAAAACGGATAAACGAGGCGTTGAAGCCGTTCCATGTATGCTCTTTCGAACACGCATTTTTATTCGCTTTCTTCTATATTCTTTTGATATTGCCATTGCTTCTATTTTTATCCTGCAGTTTTACCTGCTTTTCTTCTTATTTCTTCACCAACAAACTTAATCCCTTTTCCTTTGTATGGCTCAGGTTTTCTTAATGACCTAATTTTTGCTGCTACCATTCCAATAAGTTGCTTGTCATGAGAAGTTAGTTTCACAATTGGGTTTTTTCCCTTCTCTGATATCGTTTCCACTTTAACCTCTGGACAAACTTCAATCAAAATGTTATGGGAATACCCTAAACTTAATTCAAGTTGTTGCCCTTTATTTGATGCACGATAACCAACACCAACAAGCTCAAGTTCTTTTGTATATCCTTTAAGAACCCCTTCAATCATATTATAAATCAAAGCTCTATATAAACCATGCTTTGATCTAGATTCTTTATGATCATTAGGTCTCTCTACAGTAACAACAGATTCATTGACTCTTACAGCAATTGGATCTGAAACCTGTAAAGATAGTTCACCTAGCTTGCCTTTAACAGTTACCTCATTAGATGAAGATACCTCAACAGTAATTCCATCAGGGACTATAATCGGTTGTTTACCTATTCTTGACATTTCTTTAACGCTTTTCTTTAATTAATAAACGTAACATAAAACTTCACCACCAACATTTAATGAACGCGCTTGCTTATCTGTCATCACTCCTTTAGAAGTTGAAACAATAGCAACTCCTAAACCATTTAAAACTCTTGGTATTTTAGTTGCAGAAGAGTAAGATCTTAATCCTGGTCTGGAAGCTCTTTTCAAAGAAGTAATTGCTGGCATTTTAGTAATTGCATTGTATTTTAATGCAATCTTAATAATCCCTTGAGTACTTTCTTCATCAAACTTATAATTCAAAATATATCCTTGATCTTTTAAAATCTTAGTTATTTCTTTCTTAAGATTAGATGCAGGTATCTCAACAACTCTATGGTTAGCCATAATTGCGTTACGAAGACGCGTTAAAAAATCTGATATTGGATCTGTATTCATATCTGTGTATCTTATTTATCTATTTACCAACTTGCTTTTTTAACACCTGGAATCAGTCCAAAATTAGCCATTTCCCTGAATGTAACACGAGAAATACCAAACTGGCGCATATATCCTTTGGGTCTTCCTGTCAATTTACATCGATTGTGCAAGCGAACTGGAGAAGCATTTTTAGGGAGCTTTTGCAATCCTTCATAATCCCCTGCAGCTTTTAATGCTGCACGCTTTTCAGCATATTTTTCAACTAACTTTTGTCTCTTAACCTCTCGGGCTTTCATTGATTCTTTTGCCATCCTACTTATTTTTTAAATGGTAAACCAAATTCCTTTAATAACTCAAATGCTTCTTTATCATTGCCAGCAGAAGTTACTATGGTAATATCCATACCAGTGATCTTATTCACTTGATCAATAAAAATTTCTGGAAAAATAATTTGTTCCTTAATACCAATATTATAATTCCCTCTACCATCAAATGACTTAGGACTAATTCCTTGAAAATCTCTCACAGCAGGTAAAGCTGTAGAAACTAATCTATCTAAGAATTCATACATTCTAGTTCCACGCAATGTAACACGAACACCAACAGGCATTCCTTTTCTAAGTTTAAAGTTTGATATATCTTTCTTAGAGAGAGTGGCTACAGACTTTTGACCAGTAATTTTAGTCATTTCTTCTACGGCTACTTCTACCAATTTCTTATCGGTAGTAGCTTCGCCAATCCCATGATTAAGACATATTTTTTCTATCTTCGGTACTTGCATGATATTTTTATATCCCATGCGATCCGTAAGTGTAGCAACAATCTCGCTACGATATTTTTCTTGTAGTCTTGGAGTATATGACATTATAAAACCTCCCCTGATTTTTTTGAGTATCTCACCAACTGACCATCATCATTTAATTTTCTTCCTATACGACTTGCTTGACCTTTTGAATCAACAACCATAAGATTAGAAACATGAATAGAAGCTTCTGTTTTAACAATTCCTCCTTGAGGATTTGAAGCACTTGGTTTTGTATGTTTAGATACCATGTTAATGCCCTCTACGAAGGCTCTGTTTTTTTTCATATCTACAGAAACTACTTTTCCATTCTTCCCTCTATCGGTTCCAGAAAGCACTTTGACTGTATGTCCTTTTTTAATGTGTAATTTCAACATTCTAGTTCATTTTATAGCACCTCTGGTGCTAGTGAAACTATTTTCATATATTGTTTATCACGCAATTCACGAGCAACTGGTCCGAAAACACGTGTACCTCTCATTTCTCCTGTTGTACTTAATAAAACACAAGCATTATCATCAAAACGGATATAGGATCCATCATGACGACGTACCTCTTTCTTTGTACGAACTACTACAGCAGTAGAAACCTGTCCTTTTTTCACAGTCCCAGCTGGTATTGCTGATTTAACAGTAATTACAATCTTATCACCTAGTGAGGCGTATCTTCTACGAGTACCTCCTAATACACGAATACAAAGAACTTCTTTTGCTCCGGTATTATCTGCTACTTTTAATCGACTTTCCTGTTGTACCATTTTACTTCGCTCTTTCTAATATTTGAACCACTCTCCACTTCTTTGTCTTACTCAAGGGGCGAGTTTCCATAATCCGAACTGTATCGCCAATATTACAATCGTTCTTATCATCATGAGCAACAAACGTAGAAGTTTTTTTTACAAACTTACCATACATTGGATGTCTTTCTTTACGTTTAATGGACACAGTAATTGACTTATCCATTTTGTTGCTTTTTACAACACCAACACGTTCTTTTCTAAGATTTCTAATTTCCTCCATCTTTCTTTATACTTCTAATTGTCGTCTTCTAACTTCAGTTAATATACGAGCAACTGTTTTCTTCATTTGACGAATTTGAAGAGGGTTCTCAATTGGTGAGACTGCATGAGCTAAATTTAATTTAGTCAATTTAGCTCTTTCCTCTGAGAGCTTTACCTCCAATTCATCGGTTGTCATTTCTTTTATTACAGCTTGTTTCATCGCTAATTTATATTTTATCGATTAGGCCTAAGCAAAATCTCTACGAACTACAAATTTAGTTGTTATCGGTAACTTTTGTGCTGCCAACCGAAGAGCTTCTCTTGCAATTTCTATAGAAACTCCATCTAATTCAAACATAATACGACCTGGTTTCACAACAGCTGCCCAATATTCAGGCGCTCCTTTACCTTTACCCATACGTACTTCTGCTGGTTTCTTAGTAATGGGTTTATCTGGAAAAATACGAATCCACATTTGTCCTTCACGTTTCATATAACGAGTAGCGGCAATACGAGATGCCTCTATTTGTCGAGATGTGATCCAGCATTCTTCCAAAGCTTTAATTGCGAAAGATCCAAATGCAATTTGGTTTCCACGTCCAGCATTGCCTTTCATGCGACCTTTTTGCATTTTACGAAATTTCGATTTTTTTGGTTGTAACATTTTTCTTACTTTTTAGTAAAGGTAATTACTACTATTTTCTTTTTCTTCTTTGCCCTCCTCTAGCTCCTCGACCAGATTTTTTTGGACCTTTCGATAAAGTTTCGATTGGCGTTAAATCACGCTTACCATATAATTCACCTTTACAAATCCATACCTTAACTCCTAACACTCCATATGTAGTATGGGATTCTACTAGCGCATAATCAATATCAGCACGGAATGTATGAAGTGGAGTTCTTCCATCTTTGTACATTTCTGAACGTGCCATTTCTGCCCCATTTAGTCGTCCAGAAACTTGAACCTTAATTCCTTCAGATCCCATTCGCATAGCTGAAGCTATGGCCATCTTTACTGCACGACGATATGAAATACGACCTTCTATTTGACGAGCAATAGATTGTCCTACTAACTTAGCATCTACTTCTGGTCTTTTAATCTCATAGATGTTTACTTGAACATCTTTATTAGTCAATTTCTTTAATTCTTCTTTTAAACGGTCAACTTCTGATCCACCTTTACCAATAATAATACCTGGCCTTGCAGTAGATATTGTAATTGTTACAAGTTTTAAAGTTCTTTCAATAATCACCTTAGAGACACTTGCCTTAGCTAGACGTGCGTCAATATACTTTCTGATTTTACTATCCTCTGCTAATTTATCTCCAAATTTCTTCCCACCATACCAAGCAGAATCCCATCCTCTGATGATTCCCAAACGATTTCCTATTGGATTTGTTTTTTGTCCCATTAGCTTTATTCTTTTTCTAAATTACTTCCTAACACTAGTGTAACGTGATTCGAACGTTTTCTAATTCTGTGAGCTCTTCCCTGTGGAGCTGGACGCAATCGTTTTAATACTCTTGCGCTATCAACTTGAATTTCTTTAATAAACAAAGTACTGTCTTCTACACGAGCATTTTCATTTTTTGACTGCCAATTAGCTACTGCTGAAAGAAGTAGATTTTCTAGACGTGCAGATGCTTCTTTTGTATTAAACTTCAATATTTGAAGTGCCTTATTAACCTCTACTCCACGAACTAAATCAGCAACTAGCCTCATTTTTCTTGGCGATGTAGGACAATTATTAAGCTTTGCAAAAGCAATTTTTGATTTTGCTTTTTTCAATGCAATTGCTGCATTATGTTTTCTTTTTCCCATAACTATGGATTAACACCAATTATCTTCTAGCTTTATCTTTTTTACCTGCATGACCTCTATAAGTTCTGGTAAGAGCAAATTCACCCAATTTATGGCCTACCATATTTTCAGTTATGAAAACTGGTATAAATTGCCTACCATTGTGAACAGCTATTGTTTGACCAACAAAATCAGGAGTAATCATTGAGGCTCTGGACCAAGTTTTGATTACTGCTTTTTTCTTCACATCAATATTTGCTAGAACTTTTTTCTCTAA